>ERZ506436.248-NODE-248-length-17584-cov-39.1531_pt1 | contig 17584 bp, 24 predicted proteins | sample MGYA00512380_ERZ506436 | MGnify/ENA metagenome assembly ERZ506436 | reverse complement strand
ACGCAAGCGATTCCCACTTAATCAGTTTGACACTACTGCATGTCCATTCGTCGAGGAGGGCACTGGCTCACAGCATCAACCTTCATTTCCCTCCCTTCCACCTATTATAATATCCTGGTCTTCCTCTTTTAAAATGTATTCATGTGGACGTGAATACATATATACATGGATAGGTGTGTACGTGTACACATGAATACAACTTGAAGCCCTCATACCATGATGAGTAGCAGGCCTTTATAGATTTGCATTTTTATAAACATCTTGATAATGCTTCGCCCCACGCCATGAAGGATGCTACTGGAGTTCCACCTGATAGACTTTGCATTTATGTCAGCAGAGCATGACGTAAGTGCAAAGTCCCTCAGTCGGAAGGTGCCCACGAAACGACATCCGGTATCTTACAAACTGAGTAGGTGGGACGCAAGCGATTCCCACTTAATCAGTTTGCCACTACTGTATGTCCATTCGTCGAGAAGGGCACTGGCTCACAGCATCAACCTTCATTTTCCCTCCCTTCCACCTTATTATAATATAATGCTTTTCCTTTTTATAGGCATTATAGTCTTCCTCTTTTAAAATGTATTCATGTGGACGTGAATACATATATACATGGATAGGTGTGTACGTGTACACATGAATACAACTTGAAGCCCTCATACCATGATGAGTAGCAGGCCTTTATAGATTTGCATTTTTATAAACATCTTGATAATGCTTCGCCCCACGCCATGAAGGATGCTACTGGAGTTCCACCTGATAGACTTTGCAGTTATGTCAGCAGAGCTTGACGTAAGTGCATAGTCCTTCAGTCGGAAGGTGCCCACGAAACGACATCCGGTTGCTTATAAACTGAGTAGGTGGGACGCAAGCGATTCTCACTTAATCAGTTTGCCACTACTGCATGTCCATTCGTCGAGAAGGGCACTGGCTCACAGCATCGTCCTTCATTTTCCCTCCCTTCCACCTTTTATAATATCCTGGTCTTCCTCTTTTAAAATGTATTCATGTGGACGTAAATACATATATACATGGATAGGTGTGTACGTGTACACATGAATACAACTTGAAGCCCTCATACCATGATGAGTAGCAGGCCTTTATAGATTTGCATTTTTATAAACATCTTGATAATGCTTCGCCCCACGCCATGAAGGATGCTACTGGAGTTCCACCTGATAGACTTTGCATTTATGTCAGCAGAGCATGACGTAAGTGCATAGTCCCTCAGTCGGAAGGTGCCCACGAAACGACATACGGTAGCTTACAAACTGAGTAGGTGGGACGCAAGCGATTCCCACTTAATCAGTTTGCCACTACTGCATGTCCATTCGTCGAGGAGGGCACTGGCTCACAGCATCAACCTTCATTTTCCCTCCCTTCCACCTTATTATAATATAATGGTATTCCTCTTTTATTGGCATTCTGTCTTTACTTTATTATATAGCATCCTATTATAATAGAAAGTTCTATAGAAGGAGTTTCAAAAAGGTAAGCATGCCTCCTTTCATAGGATGTTCTGCTTATGACAATCTGCGTTCTCCTGCTTTTTTTGCCTTGATGAATATTTTTCCCTATTTCTTTTTGTTATATCATTTGTTTTTATTAATTTTGCAATTACAAAGGGTAGTCGGTAGCGAAGATGTCAGCAGCCCGACTTGTGTCTTAGGAGCACAGTATGGTGGCATCGCCTTATGCTCCTTGCTTTTTATTATTTTAAAATGATGTTTACAGACTACCTTTTGATACTTGTTTTAATATTCGATTTTACATTTTTTTGTTCCAAATTTTATGTCTTGATTAATAGATTTTATTTCGCCATCAATTTCTTTTCTATTGGAAAAAATGTCTATTATTTAAGAGTGCAATTTGGGTGTATTTATCTATAGCGTGTTTTATCGCACAACGGATAGTATTTGTAGAATAAGTACCTCTGTAGTTTTTCTCATAGTCATATTACAAAAAATATTTTAAGAGATCTATGCATTTCTGTACTAGCTTTGTTTTCATAGATTGCATATATCGTATATTTATAACCTTCGGGAGTAATGGTAACGTTAATGCCATTATTGTTTTATAGAATAAAACACCTCAAACGCCATAGTCCAGTAAGCATGAACAGTTTGCCAGGGTGTTGTTCTTTCGCAGGCCGATTTTATCGACTTACGAAGGAGCAACACGCTGGCTTTTAAAACTGTTGATACTTGCTTGGACTATTCCCACCCGGCTTTTTTATCCCTGCAGTCATTCCCTGTTATACTTTTTCTTCTTACTGAAACCAGAAGGCTTTGATTCCGTATCGTCTTTGGGATTTCGGGATTCTTTTTCTGCAAAGTTATCGCGTATCTGGCAAATAGCAAGTCGTGATTCGGTAACAATCTTCCTTTTCCATGAAACATGCAAAAGAGTATTCTTCCCATCAGACTTGCCTTATTGCCTTGTACGCACTTTGAAAAGCAGAAAAAGCTTCCCGATCCCAAGTCCGAAAGGACTTAACGAAAGGGAGAAAAATTTTAGAGACTATGGCAAAAGATTTCAACAACCGCCTGATTACTCCAGAATTGGAGAAGGCAATGCAGGACTATCCGCTTTATTCTCAGGATAGTAAGAAGAAGGATGCAGTTTGCATCGCAGTGTTTTTCATCGGCAATGCTCGCTGGTACATTCTTGAAGGACAGCGAGAGAATGATGATTTTGTGCTCTTTGGCATCGTTGTAGGTCTGGCTGAGACTGAATACAGCTACATTTCTGCCAATGAAATGGCAAGTGTGGAGTTGGACGCAACCAAGTTCGGACTCGGCAAGGTCAGAGTGGAGCAGAGAAAGCCAATCCAACCATGTCAGCTTTCTGAAATCTTCGACAGAGAGTTGCAGTCTTTCCTCAGCAGACTTTACGATTGAAAACATTTTTCTCGGTGGGTAGTGTCTGATGGCTGCTACCTGCCAAGTAACAACAATTAAAGCTATGAACATGGTACAGGTTTACATCAAGGGACAAGAGGATAAGGAGTTGAGCAGCTTTTTGCGCTATTATCCGGTACGTATCAAGAACATCGGTATGGATGCTTTCTTCGACCGCCAGGTTATCTATGATTTCAAGGATGGTCGAAACCATGCTGATGTGGCGAAGTGCGTGGCAAAGATGCTTGTCAAGAAGTTTGGTCGCAAGGTTCGCAGCGTTGTCTTCTCTTGCGTTCCTGCAAGCAGCCAGGAGCGTAACGAGGCACGCAACAAGAACTTTTCTGAACTTGTCTGCAAGTTTTCAGGAGCAATCAACGGCTTTTCTCATGTCAAGGTTGTTGGCGAACGTACCGCAGTTCATGGCACAAAGGTCAAGAAGGAAGAGCGAGCAAAGCGCTTGAAGGAAAAGAATAATATTGAGGTGGATGCGAACTTCTTCAAAAACAAGATAGTCTGCATTTGGGACGATGTGGTTACTACCGGCACTTCATTCTGTGCCTACACCGCACAATTGGAACAAGTAGGGGCGCACGTAACAAACGGCATTTTCCTCGGCAAGACATCATATAAATATGTACAGCAATGAAAAGAAAGAATATGACAAAGTTTGACAAGGCTGTTTCGGCAGCCTTTACAGGTCATCGCTTTTACAACTTCTCTCAGCAGGAGGTCATAAGAGAGCGATTGACCAAAGCCATCCTCGAAGCTTACGAGCATGGCATCAGTAATTTTATTTCGGGATTCGCCATCGGTATTGACTTGATGGCAGCCCAGATAGTGCAGTCGCTGAAACCTTCCTGCCCGGGAATGACGCTTACCGCAGCCATTCCTTTCAGAGGTCAGGCAGATAGGTTCAAGCCCAGCGACAGGATGCTTTATGATGGATTGATGGCTTCAGCAGATGAGGTGATCATACTTTCAGAATACTATTACAACCGATGTTTCCTTGACCGAGACGAGTTCATGGTTGAGAATGCATCCCTCCTCATTTCCTTCTATGATGGGAGAGAGAAGGGTGGAACCTACTACACTTTCAAGAAAGCCAACAGTTTGGGCGTTCCGGTTGTGAATATATATTGAATAACTCGCTAAATATCAAGCTTATGAATGAATTTGTTGACATCATCGTTATCTACATCGTTCTCCGTGCCATCCTCGCCTTCCTGGGCGCATGGTGGCATGGAGACGGACGCAACGATTTCAGACGAGACCGATAAAAGGATTGGTCTCAATAGTTTTGTGTACTATTACTCAATCTCCTTTATGAGTATTATTCCAGTTTCCATCCGCAATCGCCATGGTAAATCATCTGTCGGGTCATTCCACCATCTATGCAAATGTTCTCGCCTGTGATGAAACCTGCCTTTTCGGAACAGAGGAAGAGTACCATGTTGGCAATGTCGAGAGGATTGCCGACACGTCCTGCCGGTTGTTGGTAGGCATCGGGACCCTCATACACTTTATAGTCCGTATCTATCCATCCTGGAGAGATGGAATTGACACGAGCCTTGCCTGCAAGACTGACGGCAAGGGCATGTGTGAGTGCTGCAATACCGCCCTTCGCAGCCGTGTAGCTTTCTGTCTGAGGCTGACTCATGCGGTCGCGAGAAGATGAAATGTTGACGATGGAGGCTCCTTCTGCAAGATGATCCTTCAGGAGTTTCACCATGTAGAAAGGCGCTGTTACACCAACTTTGAGCGCATACTCAAATTCCTCGTATGAGCATTCATCAATGCCTTTCATCAGGGGTAGGGCATTGCTCACGATGAAATCTACCTTGCCGTATTTTTCGATTACCAGTTTTGTGAACTCCTCAATAGCATACTTGTTTGAGAGGTCGCCAACAAAATGATCAAGTCCTTCTTGCTTGTCGATGACTTCTACCAGAGCTCCTTGCTTTCTGAACTCTTCGGCAATACATTTGCCAATGCCTTGTGCGCCACCGGTCACGATGACTACTTTATCTTTGTATTCCATATTTTTCATTTGTTTTTCTGATGAAACTCCTTTCTTGTCCTTGCCATTGCTTCTGTAGCCATGTCATGGGTCTCTATCAGCAATGGGCTTTTATGATATTGCACGATTTTGACTCCGACAGAGTTGTGTCTTTTCTTTTCCTCGATGCATTGAATGATCAAGTCCGGGTTGGCAGACTTTGATGTTAGAGCCTTGTCAAAGTTCTGAATATAGGCAGCATTGGTCAGGAAGAGAATATCGGAACCTTCCGGGATTTCCAGCATTACCTTCACCATGAGGGTTAGCATCATGCGGAACTCCGTGGCGTGCAAGTCGCTGATTACATCACGGCTGATGATGTTGCCGTTATGCTCAATCACAAATGCTATCCAATTGGGATTCATTGGATAGAAGATCGCCTATGTACTCTTTAAGAACCTTTCTTCTGATTTTTATTGATGATGTTATTATATTTTCAACTTTTAATAAAGCTATAAGCAATTTTTTTAGCATCTTCTATACATTTGAATTTTTTGTTACCTTTTATGGAACCAACATTCATCGTGCAATAGCCATCTATAGATTGACAAATTAAAATGTTTATTCCACCAATTTTATTTGTGTATCTAATATATTGCTCATCTTGTTCTTTATTCCAATTAATATCAAGCATAAAATGAATATAATCGTCCTGTTCAATAGTCTTTATCAAAGATGAATAATTGCATAGATATGAATAGGCTATATTCTTTGCTTCTTCAAAATCTGCACATTGTTTTATTGGTGCAAAGTAGTATGTAGTGTGCTTGTCCATACTATATACTAAATATATTGTATGTTTTACTGACAATATCATTTCTTTGTAATTGAAACGAAATGTAATTAACCCATAATCAAAGTATCTATCATCGAATTTCCCCTTCCATCTTGATGAATTGTTAATTAATTTGAATAAAACTGAATCCTTTTTGCTCAAATGAATGGAGCGAAATTTTATAGGGTCATGAAGCAATTCAAATAAATAAAGTTGCGCATCAGTTATGTTTTTTCTTATGCCAAAATTATATGCATCAACAGATATTTCAAATTCTTCTGTAACTTCTGAATCTTCAATGTAATTATTAACTATATGATGTACCTTTCTAATGAAAAATTGATGGTTTGAATAAAGTCCTGTTATTATATTTTTATTTTCTTTCATCAACAGATCACAATTTACTTTATTCTTAAATTGTTCCCATTCCTTTTGGTGTAGATCTGAAATCATTTCATCAATCATCCCGTTAACATATAGTTCAAATGCAAAACACTTGGCTTCATATTCAGACTGAAAACTTTCATCTAGGATGTAACCGTCAATTTTTATAGTGAAAAAATCCCCATTAGTGTGGATTTCGAATCTATTTTTATTAAAGTTTCGAAATAATATCCCGTTTTCTCCCTGTTTCCAAGTTTTTAATGATGATTTTTTTCTTTTTTCTCTCTTCTCTAATTCAGATGCTTCCTGGCTCTCTGTTAACTTATCCGCACAAGTTGCACCAACATACAAATATCCTACACTTGGATGGTATACTGTATGCTGATATCTTAATTGACTATCGCAATTGTCACATCTTCTGACTAAATTTCCTAAATCTTCCATACCAATATACTCCCACCCAAACTTTGGCATCTCCAAGAAATTATGTTCTTCAGCATGGCATCTGCGACAATATGTTGTGACATCTTCGGGGGTATATTCCCATGGGCGAAGACCTCGATAATATACTTTATGATGTATATTAAGATTCGATGGTTCTTCCTTGTAGCATGTATTACACTTTGTACATGTGTAATTATCTAATTCTAGTATTCTGGATCTAAATGTTTTCCATTCTTCAGTCTTTAATAAATTTCTATATTTCGTTTTCATTTTTAATATTCAATTTATAATTTCTAATACCTGACCTATTATTATCTCCTGACTTTCTTCAACTTGACTTATGGGCCAGTTATCCTGTGCGAGGTTCCACGTCAGGTTCTGAGGCGTACTTGAAGAGTGCCTCTGCATCTGATTCCTGCCAATATCGAAGTAAAATTCTTTCTGTTTCCATCAGATTATTTCAAAGCCTTGCCGTCGGAGAAAACGTTTCCGACTTTCTCGCCCAGCTGGATATAGCCGTGATGAATAGGGTCGAAGACAATCAGTTCCATCTTCTCCATGTCTGGATTTCCGTCTTCTGCCAGATACTTCTCATCTACAAGAATATTGACGATTTCGGCAACGAGATAATAACCGGTTTCGCTTTCGTCATACTTCTCCTTGATGCGGCACTCCAGGGTCATCGGGAAATCGGTGAACACAGGAGCTTTGACCATAGTCGCCTTCTCGATGCTCCATCCAGTCTTCTCCATCTTCTTCGGGTCGTTCTTGGCAGAAACAATGCCCACGAAATCAGAAGCCACCATGGTTTTCTTGGTAGCGAAGGCAACGGTAAACTCACCGCCAAGCTTCAGGTTGTCTGTGGTGACGTGATTTCCCATCGAGATCATAATCTCCTTCATGTCCCATTGTCCTGCCCAGGCAGCGTTCATTGCGTTGGCAACCCCTTCCTTATTATATGTGCCGATAATCAACACAGGCTGTGGTGCAAACCACGGCTTTGGTGAAAAACTTTTCATATGCTTCGTTCTTTATATTGTTATCTATTCATGTGTAAATACGCCATCAGCGCAATCTGTATCAGCAGAATGGCAGGAATGCCGTATTTGAATTTCTTGTGCATCGTCTTATGGTGCCAGACTTTCATTCCCATCCATGCCCCGATGCTTCCTCCAAGTACAGCCAGTAACAAAAGCGTGGCTTCAGGAATACGCCACTTGGCTTTCTTCGCCTTGTATTTGTCAATGCCGTACACGATGAATGTAACTGCATTGATGCCCAGGAGATAGTAGACGAGGCAACTGTGTAATGTGTTCATACCCTTCAACTTCTTTTTCTTATTTATTTAAAATCCCAACTCCACATCCTTGCCGAATGGTGCGAGCGAAAGCCCGGCCATCTTGAAATGCTGTTTTCCCCAAGGAATGCCGATAATCGTGATACATAAGAGAAAGCCGAAGAACAGATGCATGAGGCAAGCCCACAAACCTCCGAAAATCAGCCAGAGTAAATTCAGCGGAATGCGAATGCAACCAGTTGGACTATTCGTTTCTCTTACTGTAGAACCAAAAGGCCATAGGCAGAGCAGACCAATCTTGATTGTCTGTATCGCAAAGGGAATGCCGATGATGGTACATGCAAGAACCAGACTTCCGGTGAAATAACCGATGGCAGCTTCGAGACCTCCGAAGAGCCACCAAAGTAAGTTTCCTATTATGCGCATAAGATTATTCTTTTATATTTTTGATTATGTCAAGAAAGGATCAAGCGTAGCCAGCAGTTCGGCTTTATCTACCACACCGCTTGTGCGCCACAATACTTCTCCGTTTCGGAAAAGCATCAGCGTAGGCACGGATTGGATGCGGTATTGGCTTGCTGTTACGCCGTACTTGTCCACATCCACCTTGATGATTCGGATGCGGTCGCCCAACACACTCTTCACCTGCTCTAGAATGGGGTGCATCGCCTTGCAAGGTTGGCACCATGTAGCAAAGAAATCGACCAGAACAAGCTGGCCACTGTTTATTACATTATTGAATGTCTCCATAATTATTTGTCTATCTCCGTGAAACGATTGAAAGTTCTGCCGTCCCTCGTAACTTTCCCGAAGAACATCTTTTCCGGTCTTACCCAATAGGCTTGGTCTCCATAGAGAGCCTGATAAACCACCATGCGCTCCTGAGTCTCGGAGTCGAAGGCTGAATGGATGAACTTGTATTTGCCGCCCTTGAAGTGCTGGAAATATCTTTCTTCCTTTGCCGAAAACTCCATCATCATTTTCTGGGCAAGGGGAGCGTACCAGGTCTTCACCTCCTGCTCAGTAGGCGTATGACCGCCTGGGAAATGGAAGGCTTGGTTGTAATGCTCCAGGAAGAGAGGGGAGAAGTGAGCCAGGGTGTCCTGCTCACCAAAAAGTCCCCACACACGATCCTTATAATAGGGGTTGCAATGGTCAAACTGCACGGCTTCCAGCTCCGCAAACTCCTCAATCAGCGCCTCGTCAATCACCAGCCGCTGATTTCCGTCCCTTCTCGGAGCCTTGTATTCATGCTCGCCGATTCGCTCCTTCAGAAACTCCGTCATCATGAAATACGGATTGCCGAGCAGGGCAGGAATGCCCACCACTGGAGCCAGCATCTGGGCGAGGAAAGAGCCGCAGCTGTTGCCCAGAAGCAAGTCGGGCTGCTCCCGGTCGATGATGGAGCGAATCTCCTTCAGTGCCTCCTTGGGGTGCAAAGGGAGGTCGGGAGTCAGCACCACCGCCGTCCCCTCAAACGCCTCTTTCAAGGCTCTCGCCATCGGACAACTGCCCGTGGCGAAGAATCCGTGTAGGAATAAGATTTTCTTCATGCTCTAATCTTCAATGTCTTGTTTACTTTGTGTCTCTTCTCTTGATTGGTCCGGAATGATTGCCTCTGTTGAGCTTAATTCCGTGCTTGTTGAGAATGCGGAATACGGAGCTTCTGCTTCTGAATCCGCTGGCTCTCCAGATTTCATCTATCGGATGTCCAGCCACATAGAGGTTCACTACAGTCTTCTCTCTGTCGAGCTTCTGCATCTTGCTGGCAGAAACAGGAGGCAGAGACACAATCATCTTCTCCTGCAGTTTGATTACATGCTCTGCAGATTTCCTGAGAGCAAGGACTTCGTCGGGCAGGGAACCCATCATTACCAATACGTCAGATGGCTTGGTTTCCGGAAACAGGATGTTGCTGGAGTCAATCCGGTCGTGGATGCTGATGATGCGAATGACCTTGACCCGGCAGAATTCCAGGAATATTGCCAGTTCACGACTGCCACGCAAGGCGTTGGAAAATTTCGGAATCACGAGTTCATCGCCTCTTTGCAATGCTGCCATCAGTTGCTTCCACAGCGGTCTGTGACGTTCGTTATCATCACTTTCTTCGATGATTCTTACACAACCGAACTCGTTCATCCATTTGCGGTCTTCTTCCAGTTTGTCATACTGGGATGTAGCCATGATGTAGCCTACTTTTGCCATATCAAAATGTTTTATTGACTGATAACTTGATAGTTATGCGCCTTTTTACGGCAGGATAACACCTGCTCAGGCACGATTCTTCTGCAAAGATACAAATTATATTCAGAAATGGATTCATACTGCCTGGTTTTGTTGGTTCTGCAGACTTGATTTAACCTAATTTATAAATTAGGAGCGCATCTTCAATAATCATACTGCAAAGAGTATGAAACATAAAATAACATAAAGTCTGATTGTAGTGTCGTTAATGTGGAATTTTATCTGTATCTTTGCACGCAAAATTTTCAATTACATGCCAATGGATAATAGGAATACAGTACAGTTGAACAGTTTTGTCGGTTACCTCGGTAACTCTTCAGCAACAGGTCTCAAAAACCAAATGAAAGAAAGTAAAGCAAGTGAAAGAAAAACAACTCAGCAGAGTTTATTCTTTCACTTGCTTTTTTTATGTGCCTTACTCATGATCACCTCATGCAGTGGAAGTCGTCAATATGATTTCAAGTCTTCTGAAGATGCGTTGAAACAATACCAGGCTTTCTTTCAGACAATGAAAGGGCATTCAGACTCTGATGCAGAGCATCTTGCAGACTACATCAATCAGTGGCGCGAGTATGGAGACACCGTCTTGAACTATATCAGGAAGGATCCTTCGTTCAATGCGCACAGTGGGCTTTCCATGAAGTATGATCTGATTTCAGACTCCATCCGCACAGAACTGCTGGGGATGACTGGCAACTGTAATTTGAGCGATGTGGCTTATGTGAAGCTCCACACCTCTTTATATAAGGACAACAAGGAACTCGGCTCTTTGAAGGAAAATGCCTCCAAGTTCTTTGCTACATTGGATAAATCGCCTGCCTATGACCAGGAAGTTCACAGAGCCTTGGCCAACTACTCCAAGTTTCTGCTGACTACAAAATCGCAAGGAATCAAATCCAGGAAAGAACTCATGGCGTTCCTACATGAGGAAGACCGTCATTTCCGCACGTTCCTCGCACATATCGACGAATGCTCATCCATCGGAATGACGGAAATCACCAACCATACTGCAGACATCTGTTCTGCCATCTACAAGTCCGCTTCCAGAAACAAGCTGCCAGCTTCTGAGACCCTCGTTCTCATGTCGATGCGAACAGACCGCCGTCTGATTCTCAACGCCCAGGTTTGCCGTGACGCCTTGAAGCGAGGAAAAATCAAAGATGCCATCCAAGCCAATGCCTATCTCTGGATGATATTGCAGCCTTATCTCTCGATGGATGCGCTGGCCATTGCCATGCTCACCCCGGAGCAGGCTCAGCTGATGACGGACATCGCCAAGGATTATCCTGCCATCATCACAAGACTTGAAGGCAAGCACCTAGTCAACAAGGAAGTGTCCAACAAGATTCCAGCCCAGCTGATGCGTCTTTACATATCAACCCTCTAATCTTTCATTATCATGTTACAGGAAGCTATCTATAAATTCAAGGCATCCGGCCCCATGCTGTTGCCAGAGCTGATTGACAATTATTGGATTGGCGAGATAAAGGCATACGAAGATTATGCCATTCTTCCCTACGAAGTGCATATTCCACAGCCTATAGACAAGGTGATTGATATGTTCGAAATGAATGCCGACCTTGCCATTCTCTACCATCTGGAACCATCAGTCCATACGGTGTTCGGACATGAATGCTGCGCCTACTGCTATCCGGTCACCGAAAGGATGTTCAAGATCAACTGCAAGACTTCCGCCGATGGACTCGTCCACGAGTTGAATGTGACAATCTACAACTCCATCGAACTCATGTCGGCAGATCTTTTCGAAGACCTCCGTCTGCACGAACGCCGTGGCACGTTCAAGGCAAAGCGAGAACACGTACAGATCATGAATGATTTCAACTGCGGTCTCTAGATGAACAAACAGACGTATTACCTGATTGCAGACATCATACAAAGATACAGAACATGGATAATAGTTAAAGATACGGAACTGCTGGTAGAGATGAGAATCCTGCAGGATGGGGTGTTGAAGCCCCTGTTTTACAAGGGACTTTCGCTCCAGAGTTACAGAGATCATTACTCTTTCAGAAAGAAGCGAACCTGGAAAATCAATGAATACGACTTGAACCAGGGTCTGGCAGCTCTTTGTAGAAAAGATCCGAGCGCCAAGGGTAGAGTAAGAGAAGGGCCCTCTCACCCGGCGTGATGTCGAATACATTATAGAGAAAGCATCTTTCGGAATTATCAAACTTGAATTAAGCGATTATGAGTACTAAACGAAAAGTATATACATTCTATATAATAGCCATCCTGGTAATGGTGCTTGTTCTGATGCTCTTTGATTTAAACATCATGGCCAAGGCGATTGTCGGACTGATGATAGTCTTCTGCATCTTCGTAATGCGAAGCATACAGACGGCTTACCAACTGCCTGATGACATCGACCCTGATACGATGCTCCCGATAGAGCCTCATGGCAAATCGACTGCAGCCATGCCTACAGAGAAGTTAGACCACAATTCCAATGTGGATCTCTATCTCCGTCTTCTTATAGAAGCAGATGAAGAACTGGCGAAAGACCCTACCATAGACCAGATGTCGCTCAGTTACAACATCCAGTTAAACAACAGAATTGCCGAGCGACTCGAATCACTCGACAGAGATAAAAACAAGTAAAATAAAGGAATATATGATACAGATTCTAACCCTCATCCGGTTCGTTTTTCCCTTCCTCTTGCTGATTGCGTTTTTCTGTCTTTACAGGCAGGAATATGGATTCATGAAGCGGTTTATGTGGAAGATGGCCATGTTTCAGAGTGCAAGAAATCTCTATGCCTACCTGGTTGTGTTGATGCTTATCTTCATCAACTGGTGTTGCCATGTCACGACCCCCAATCTCTCAGTCGTAGTGTCAACACTCCTGACCCTGGTGCTTCTTAACAGAAAAATCGCAGAAAGCACCTTTCATCTTCTGCATGAGAAGAAAAGACTGTGGTTCGCCACCTTGCTGCTCTCGATGGTTTGCTACGCCTTACCTTATATGAACAGCATATCTCTGTTCCTCTTTACTATCAGTGTGGCAGCAGTATTCTATCCATCTGAAAGAGTTCTTCAGCTGAAGAGCCATCCTGAGGCCATCAACAACCCGAAGGATCTGCTTGCGCTGATTATCAAAAATTACTATTAGATGCCACTTACAACTGGCACAATACAATATCCACTTGCTCTACATTCCACATTCAAAAATGACTCAAATGACTCACAATTCAAATCATCACACACCCGAGGCTGATAAGTCTAAAGGTGTTGACCGTTCGTTGCTGGAGTTTCTGAAGCCGAAAGCAGAGGAACGTTACAGCAAGCTGGAAGCCTACTGCGACTTGCTTTCGAAAGCATCCTCTGGAGCCTATCAGTCTCCGGGAACCGACGGAGCCCTCCAGCTGTTACCCGGTCAGTTTGTTGCCACCATTTCCGAACTTGCCCGTCAGTGGCAATGGCAGCGTGCCACGGTTCGCCAGTTTATCTCCGGACTCACCAAACTTGGTCAGCTTTCCGTAGAGCCATACTCCAAGAGCTTTATCTTCTCTGTCAACCTGGAGCAACGTCTCTCTCTTCTTATCGAGAGTCCGGACGACATCCTCGATTTCTGCGCCATGCAGTTCATCCGCTTCATCAAAGGCAGAGCCACCGCCAGGGAAGTGGCCGATTCCTACAGCCGTTATTACGACTTGAAGATGAATATGGCCAAGCAGGAAGGATATGGCGGTATTCCTGCCAGACGTGTACTCAACCAGCAGGCCCAGGTATTCGATTCACTGGCAGTTTTCATTCTCCGTTATCTCAATCAGGAGAAAGAACTGCCTGAGGAACTTTCAGATTCCGTAAGTCTGCTCTTCGGAAAAGACCATGTCTGGGACTGGCACAAGGTGATCGATTCTCTTGGCATTCTGGCTAAAGCCATCAGTGGCAACACCAAGCCGAGTTATATGGACGAAGTGGCAACCCGATACTCGAAAGCGGAGATAGTACTCCTGGATTGCATCTTCGAGCACTACATCTGCTGCTCCGCATCCAACTACTATGTGAATCCCCCTCGTCCTCTTACTGAGGCCAGGGAGCCATCCGAAAAGGTAGCACCTGCGGAGTCTTCCGACGATTAAAAACAAAAGTCATATTCCCCTTATTCCTTGCGAGGCACGTTGATGCGATCAGGACGCCCGTTAGCACATCGCTGAATGATTTTAAGCAACGTGAGGCAGCGTGCTTGCACGTGCCACTTTTTTTCAGTCTTGGGAAGCCTAATACCCCGACCTACTGAAGTAGTCGGGAGGGCTGACCAGATAAACAGCAAGCTGGGTCAGATTTCCTGGTGTTGCCAAGACTGAAAAAGGCTCATGGAGTAAGGACTATAGCAAAGAAATACGATATGGGAACATCATCAAAACAGGTTATGGACATCAAGGTTACCAAAGGTCTTGCTTCGGTAGGCAACGAAGAGTTGAGAGACTGGACGGAGAAGGGATGGAACCAGGCCATGCGTGAAGGCAACTACGACCGTAGCCGTGAACATCTAAACTTCGAGATCCGTCCAGGTGGCATGGTCGCCCCGATAGACAAGAGCCGTCCGCTTACCAGTCGCATGGCAGAAAATCTCGCCTCACGTGGCATCAAAGACCCCAACGAAGGACTGGCAGAACCACGTTTCCGAACCGTGGTGAATTTCATCTTTGGAGGTTCAACGGAACGTATGCGAGAGCTTGCCTTTGGCAATCAGAAGGTAGATTTTGAAAGCAAGGGTGGTAATGAGCATATCCAGCGAATGCCAGAAATAGAAAAGTGGGCACAGGATATCTACCACTTTGTGGCAGATAAATATGGAGAGGAAAACATCGTCTCCTTCATCGTCCACTGCGATGAGAAGAATCCGCACGTCCACTGTGCGCTTCTGCCGATAGACAAGGACAAGAAGTTCGCCTTCAAGAAAATCTTTCATGGTCAGAACCGTATAGATTACAAGAACTATCTTCTTGCCCTGCACGATGAACTGGCCAAGGTCAATGAGAAATGGGGACTCACGAGAGGGGTGTCGATAGCAGAGACAGGAGCACGTCACCGTTCTACGGAAGAGTATCGACGATGGCTTGCCGACGAGTGCGTGACGCTCGAAGCCCAGATGCTGAACACCCGGAAAGCCCTCGAAGATCTGAACGTGGAACTTTCCATCGCCCAGAAGAAGCAGAAATCCTTTACCTCCATGATAGAGAATCTGAAGGCTGAAATCAACCGCCTCGAAGCAGAACTCAAACCGCTGAGAGCCTTGCAAGCCAACAGCGACAACATCAGTGCCGACATCGCCCGTAAGATTCAGAGCCTTGAACAGCAGAAGGCAATGGTGGAAGATAAACTGGCAGACAAGGAGAAGAAGCTTTCTGAGACCAACCAGTTGCTTGACACCCTCCGCAAGGACAAGGAAGAGATTGAGAAGCAGGCCAGTGAACTGGAAGACAAAGCCAACCAGTCTGAACTCTCCTGGGCGCACAACATGAGCTATCATCTCAATGGCGTGATGCTCGACACCATGGCACATGAGTTTGCCATTCGCTTCCCGAATCTACCTGACAGCGTGAAACTCGACTTCGACGGCACGCTTCTCTGTCAATTGGCTGAAGACGGCAACCATGTTGTCAAGGTAGCCTTGAACCTCGTGTGCGGTTTCGTGGATGATGCCACGACCATCGCACAGACGCATGGAGGTGGAGGCGGCAGCCCAGACTCTGGATGGGGCAAGCGACCAGACGAAGACGATAGGGAGTGGGCAAGAAGATGCCTGGCAATGGCACGCAAGATGTGCGCTCCATCCGCCAGAAGAAGAAAGAAGATGTAACACCATGCTCATTTGTTTACGCAAGTAATCAATCATCAAAGACAACAACATGAGAAAGAAAATATTATCAATTACAATGATGTGTCTGGCTGCAATGACAGCTTCGGCACAAACTGCCAGACAGAGTTCTGACAGTCTTTATATCCAGAAATCGTACAGTCAGGAGCAGATGCTCATGCCTGTTAATCCTACATATCTCAAGAATGTAAGCGAAGCAGCCAACTGGGGTAGAAATTGGTTTATAGAAGCAAAGGGCGGGGCTTCAGCTTTACCTCATTTTAAACCTCACATTGCTCATTCTTAACCTCACATTGCTCATTCTTAACCTCACTTTAAACCTCACTTTCTGTAATTTTCTATTTTTTTTCGATTATTAGCAATGCTATCATCAGTTTTTTATGTACTGCGTTTCTGGGTATTTGTCTGGGTGTTTGTTTTGTTTATGTTGTTGAGTATCAGAATATAATCACCGACTTTGCACATAATATTCATAAGATTATTACGTGCAAAAACAATGAATATATCTAAAAAACGCATAGCGACCAATTCAATTGCGCACACAGTGTATTCGCATTTTCAATAAAGTTTAGTCAGCTGTACTATCATGATTGAATGATAGGGCAAATAAAAAGAAATAAAGTAATAAAAACCCATGAAATTATAATTTTCCATAAAAAGAACATTATATGATACTTTTGCTTGTTTAATCCCAAAACATTTCTTAACTTTGCACAAAAAGTACAATATAATACACTACTTGATATGAAAATTCAAGAGGTAATGAAATTGCAGCGTAAGGTCTTGGGGATTACCCAGCAAGACCTCGCAGATATGTCTGAGATAGCCATTTCTACCATCAAGAAAATAGAGAGCGGCAAAGGCAACCCATCCCTATCGACGGTTGAAAAAATCATGGATATCCTTGGCATGGAGGTTAAATATGAGATTCGTCAAACCGTTTAAATATAGTAGGATATGAGAAAAGCTATCGTTTATTGCCACTACATAGAGGCTGGACTCTTAGAGGAAGCTACTCCTGGCAGAGGTTATACCTTCACATACGACAAGCAGTATATGATGGATAGGACCCACGATCCAGTCTCACTAACTATGCCTTTCCGGGAAGAGCCTTATCAGTCTGATTATCTGTTCCCCGTTTTTACCAATATGCTTCCAGAAGGAGCAAACAGAAAGATAGTCTGCAGAAGTTGGCGATTGGATGAGAAGGATTTCTTTGGACTTCTTCTGAAGATAGCAACCTATGATACGATAGGTGCAATAACCGTAAAAGAAGTAGAATTTTGAAACCCCGAAATCCTTAATGACCGAAAATGACCGTGACCTTAATGACACTGACCCTTCATGACACCTGCGGGAATAAATAAACCGCTCCACCTATATATATAGGAGGAGCGGTTGTAATAGATAAAATCATCTCAAAAACTAATCACATGCAGATTTCATTCTGCTTTCCTGCATCTTACTTTCTGCTTTCCTGCTGCTTACACGCAGCTTGAAACACCGAGCGAAGTGGCTATTGCGGTGAGAATGCTGATCGCAATCTGAATCACCATTTTCCATGTATCCTTCTTCATAGACTTCTACTTTTAGAGACTTACATTGTCGTCGCCACCGCCTTCACTGCCGGTATTGCCGCCGC
>ERZ506436.177-NODE-177-length-20793-cov-61.318_pt1 | contig 20793 bp, 20 predicted proteins | sample MGYA00512380_ERZ506436 | MGnify/ENA metagenome assembly ERZ506436 | reverse complement strand
CTTAATATAAGTTATTGATTTACAGACGATTAAATATTAATTTAACGCAGTATTGATTAATAAAGAATATACTACCGCTGATATATGCGCAACAAATTGTGACGCTTGTGATTCATTTCCCTTGAAATCCTTAACAAATACAGCTAAGGTATAGCAGACCTTATTAGGCAGACATATATAGGCTACATCATTCTGAGCTGCAAGAATACCATTTTCATTGACATCACCAGAACCTGTCTTATGTGCTATTACAACCCCTTCTTTATCAAGAAGTGGAGCTACTATCCTATCTATACCTGTTTTACATTCTTTCAATGCATTCTTAATGAAATCTTGTTTCTCATTACTGATAAGACTTTCTGTAAACAAACGATTCATCAACATTGCAGCACCAAGAGGAGATGTGTAATTAGAGTAAGCTTTGTCATGGTCAGCGGACATTTCCTCTTCTGTATAAGCTATCTGAAAACTCGAACGTGGTATGAGTTTCGCTATAAAACTGTCTGTTTGTGCAGTATTGAGCATATTCTTAAACATGATATTGCTTGCATTATTGTCGCTCTGGGAAAGAGTATAGCGCAACAGATCTCTTACTGTCAACGATATAACTGGTGCTGAATAATCTTTCATCATAGGGCTCCATGTCTTTGGATCAAGTTTTTCCCTATTTATCTTTACCAAGGTATCAAGGGAAAGGCCTTTTTTGTCAAAATCATTGCAAAGAGCTAATGCCTGATGAACCTTAAATACACTCATCATAGGATAAATGCTTTTATTATTAACACTAACCGTATCTGTGTTATTAATAATAACCGCCACACCAATTTCACCAGGACAAGCCGAGACAATCTGAGAAATGCTATCAGTCAAAACATCTGTTAATGGAGGATTCGCGCTACCTTTTGTAGCTGATTTATGGGACAATGAGAACACCAAGATGAAGATGCAAACTAAAGCTATACACAAAACTACGATTTGCTTTTTTCTGTTTTTTTTCATGTTTCTTAATTCCGCAACACTATAGTTTAACATTATTTATAAGTGCCTGAGCAACAAAAAGTTGCCCAGGATTTTGCCATGTCAGAATTTTCACTTACCTTAGTGTTGCGAAAAGAAGACAAGCAAAACTCTAATATGACATGGCAAAGATACAAATAAAATCTGAGAAACTCACTCCTTTTGGGGGAATTTTTTCGATTATGGAGCAATTTGATGCTCTTTTAGCTCAAACCATTGATTCCACCTTGGGATATGTATATACAATGATTATAATGGAGATTTGGCATTAGATGCTGATTTTCCAACAGTAAATTTCAACGATACAACATTAAACGATATTCGTATTTTTGAACCATGCTATTTAGTCTTGTATAATGACCATATTGTTGAACCCTCAAAAATTTATGGTGGATATCTGAAATAATTCTAATATCTGACATCTAAGTATAGATAAGTCGTGATAATCAAGATCGTTCAATAAAAATTGCGAAGGTGGAAAGAATGTTCAGCCTTCGCAATTTCAGCCTAAGCAAAAGAAGCAACAAACACTCTTATTTCCACTCCCAATTTATCCTTTCTTCTTCAGAATATAGTTTTTCCTAACCTCTTTTTGGGGTTCGTTACCGAACGAGTCTATCAGAATAATACAGTTACCATCCCTCACCTTATAGAATATGTTGTCACCACTCGAAGGATGCACAAGCATCAGGATGTTGTAGTCAAGCACTTGGAAAGTTCCTCTTAACCTTTGCTGTTTGTTCTACTTTTCATTGTATGACTGTATCAACAAATAGGTACCATCAGCATTTAATGTGAGTGTTGTTTCAACATCAGGCGGTAATACACCATCTCTAATATGTTCCAGTAATAGAATCCAAGCTGGCTCTATTTTATAAAGCATATCATTCGATTTTAATTGAAATATATGCGTGTTGCCAAGTTTTCTATGATTATTTAAATATAGCGTAATACGTATAAAACCATTGATAGATCAGTATTTTGAGATAATGCTGCAATTCTATGCAATAAAATCAAATGTCTATCGTTCTTTAGATAAAACATAAAATAAAGACGTATGAAAGTATCAACAAAACAAGGCTATAAACCGCCTTAAAATTCGTCAGGGTTTATCATAGGATAATTCCCCTTATGTTTTTGAAAGTTTTTCCATATAAAATCCAAGCACTACGGGTTGGAGATGATTTATCCTGATGAGGATGTTCTTACAACCTCGGTGGTCAGCTTGAAAAGGTGCATGGCTATAAGTCTTACGGCCACGACTATGTGAGCAAGATTGGCTACGACAAGTTTGAGCAGCGCACATATTTGAAGTATTGCAATGGTGCTGAGACATTCTATACCTACGCCCCACAGTGCCGTACAATGGCGAGGACAACAACGACTATGTGGACGGCGAGGTGGTGCAGCATATTGAGTATGTTCCTTTCGGTGGGTTTTGTTGAGGAGTGCAACAAGGTAATAGAAGAAAAGGACTCTAAAAATAATAATATAAAAGATAATAAATAATGGATACGATACCTCTATGGTGCATAATATTTATTAATTGCATAACGCTCTTGAGTAGTGTATGGATACTTATATATTTATACAGAAATAGGAGTAAAAAAAGTTTTTCCACATATATATATGGAATAGCTTCATTGATAGGACTGTTCTTAGGTGCGATAAGTTTTTTTTATTACATCTGTCATGCATTTTGTGCAATATTATTTGGTATAGAAATATTTATTGATACATATATGGAACAGAAAAAGAGACCTGTTAATAGGACTTATTTCAAAATAACAATTCCTCATCCTTCAGTTCTTAAGGGCTACTATGGCGGTATTGGTTTTATATTCTATGGGATAATGGTGATATTATATTACATGATATAATGCATGTTTTAAAGTAAACAGTTGAGCAGAAGGGGCGTGAGTACGGTGCAACGAGTTAAGCGATTAAAAATACACAATCACAGCAATAAAACTATTAATTTTACGTTTTTTTCAAAAAGGGTTGTGCAATAGTGGCTTAAAGGCTAAAAGCACTACCTTTGAATGCTGTTAAATATGGTAATGTTCAAAGTCACAATTTGTGATCTCCAAAATAAAGATAGAAATATGGCAGATATAACGGAAAAGACAGGAAACGGCGAACTGGTCACAAATCGTGACCAGTTGGTTGGTGTTGACAATATAGAGCCTCTAATAAAAATCATTAGAGGACAACAAGTTATGCTTGACCGTGACCTTGCCACACTTTATGGCGTTGAAACAAAGCGTCTTAATGAGCAAGTAAAACGTAATATTAAACGATTTCCAGAAGATTTCATGTTTCAATTGACCAAGGACGAATGTTTAAGGTCGCAAATTGCGACCTTAAACGAAGGATGCGGACAACATTTGAAATACATGCCTTACGTATTTACTGAAAACGGAGGTGATATAAATTAGTAAAAAGGTGTGTCAAAACTGTGTTTTTGACACACCTAATTCCTAAAAGTCAAAAAGATGGAAAAAACATATTATATTTTACAGAAAGAGGCATACAGCATATATCCGCAAGTCGATTGCTTGTCCGTATTCCAAGCACAACAAATCAGTTCTTGGAAAATATTTTCGGGCATAAAGCCAAAGTTAAGTTTTCGTTTGAAAAAGAAAGCAAAGTTTACAGATGTCTTAAGTTCTACAGCAGGTCCATTTACTGATTTTTTAATCAGTTCCAAAGTCAAAGAGATAATTGATAGTTCACATGTCATGCAACATCAGTTTTTTGAAGCATCTATTAAAACAAATGACCAAGAATATGAGTACTATTGGCTGCACTTATCACAACCAAATCTTGTAGATGCTTTAAATTACGAAGAATCAGAGTTTTACCAAACAGAATGGGAATTTCTAAATAAAGGGCCAATAAAAATAAAGTCGTATGAGCACTATATGAAGTTAAAGGCGAAAGACGAAGATGGTTCATTTGGTGTTTCATTAAATAAAATCGTATTAAAAGAAAATTTTGATAGGTCTTTAGATTTATTTTTTTTACTGCCTTTCGATTTTAATATCTATGTGTCGGAGGGTTTAAAGGATAAATTAGAAAGCAGTGGTGTAACAGGATTTTCTTTTTCTAATTCGATTACATTTTAACACTGTTATTCTTATCATTGAGCGTGTGAAATAAACTGGGTTAGGCTATAATATTATGGTTTAACACAGTTTATTTGCATTTTATCTTTCCTTCCTCAGAATGTAATTCTATCTTTCCTCTATTTGGGGTTCATTGCCAAACGAATCTATCAGAATAATATGGTTGGCATCCTTCACCTTGTAGAAGGTATCAAAATGATAGAAGGTAAGGCTTATGTGACGGGCATAAAGTGGGAAGAACATGACTCTGGACTTTTATTTCGCAAACAAATCGTACAAGAGTATGATGACAAGCAAATGCCTTTATCTTCATATAGTAGGTGTATGCCTTGGGAGTTGTCGCAAGAATAGGAATCATTAATCGATGACATATATAGTAGAAAGAAAAAATTGGCTTTTTCTACTCATTCCATGTAAAACGTTTTATCATATGACATGCATATATATACGACAGTAAATCAATGAATCTATACGACAGTAAGTCATCATATATGCAATTCTCTGCTTACCGATAGGTTGATTCAGATACTCGACTTTGGAGAGGTATCTACCGATAGGCAAGTGCTTTCGAGAGTAACTCGAAAGGTTTTGAGTAACTCAAAACATAACTTGCTATCGTCAGATACCTCGATTTTTCAAATCATCTAAGAGTCTGAAACCACGTTGCCTTTTAGGAGTGCGGAAACGTGGTTGAGGCTCGTCAATAATTTCGAGTTTGAAGACATCTATCAACTTCCGAATGGCAGGATTCTGTTTGATGAGGGCTTGAAGTTTTGCTTCTGCAGGCTTGATTTTGAGCAAATAATCAGCAATGTCCAAGCCTTTAGCTTTATCTTCTTCGCAGGCTTGATGCTCTAAAAAGTCGAAAAGTGTTGCACGGATGCCGAGAACTTGCATCATTGGCAGCTTATCTTGCCAAACTGTTGTCGCTCCCAAATCAGGGAATAAGACCACATCTCTGTTTTTCAGAACAGATAACGACTTCGTGTTAAAGCAACCATTCTTACCACCACTTGCTATCCATAAGAATTGAGGAAGATAGTAGGAGGCTATCAAGGCTGTCTTCTCACTTTCAACCAATGCTATAGGCTTGGTCTTGTCTTTATTTATAAGATGTTCGCCAAAGAAGCATTGACAGAGATTGAAATCCTTGTGGGGGATAAGCGAGTGTACCCATGAAATATGGTTGTATGGTTCTTTTACTCGCTTACCTGTCTCGGGATAATAGAGCATTACCTTACCAGTTCTCACCTTACCTTGATTGTCAACTTGCCAAAATACCGTGGCACCTGTCCAGTGTTTGGAAGTTCCGACATGATATTTCTCCATCAAAGAAAGAGTAGCTGTTTCACCGAATTGAGAAGATAGAAACAAGAAAAGGTTGTTCGCCTCATAACATTTCTGAGAACTTCGCATGATGTTCTCGTCTATATAAGAAGTGGGTAATGGCTTCGGCATTTCTCTCTTCTTATATGAAATAGTCTCATCCTTTGTGAATGTCTCATTCTTTTCGGGATTCTTCTCAAAAAAATCCTTGGGAGTGAAGTGATAACCACAACTTTGCTCATGGTTGCAGCGACCCACGTAAGGAGGAAACTCAATCTTCCCTTCTGTGTCAATATATCGGGCGAAGCTACGTTTCTTATGACATTCTGGACATGTATGTCGGGTAGCGATGCCTTTGTATGGCTCTAATATGAATCTATGTGTACTCATTTCATTTCTTTTTTATGTGGCGGTTCTGTCGGTTTTGTCGCTTTTGGTATTAAAACCGTCAAAAGCGACAAAACCGACAATACCGTCACGAGTTAATCTTTGAATATTCTCCATGCTTCTCTTTGCGAAATAGGACTCCGATGTTATCATTCAGAAATCTTTCCAATGTCCTTGACTTCATGTCGTTCTCTTTGGCGACATCATGAGCTTGGGCTGTAGTGAATGTTGCAGGAAGATGGTTGACGATTGCTTGTTGTTGAGCGGTGAGCATATTCTCGTTGAGGATATTTTGTACTGATATGGCAGAGTTCTTGAAATAATCTGTCAATCGGATGGCTCGCTCTACACTCAGCAGGTCGATGGCTTCCTTATCACATTCTCCACACGTCCATCGTGCCAATTGAATAATCAGACAGAAACGGATGATGTATATCTCCAACTTGCAATAGATGCTGACAATGGTATCATTTGTTTCATTGTCGCATTGCTCGGAGAAATGATGCTGCCATTCATAGAGCCTTGCCTTAGCTTCTTCAGTGAATGATAAGACATGAGGCTCGATTTCCTGTTGCTCATTTATTGGACACTCCATATCAATAAGGTGTTGAATGATGGCTTGCCAATCTCGCTCTATATTATCGGGCAACTCTCGGTCACTCCATCTCGCTTTCTGCTGAAGGTTAGGCATGACGAACAAAATGCGATCGATGAAGCCGTTGCTGGAGCGTTCGCCTTTCGCCAACTCACTAAGTATCTTCTTTTGGATGGTTCCGATTACTGAGATATAGGGGCGTTTAATGAAAATGGAACTCTTGGAACTTCTTCTGTCTGATATGGTTGTCTTGGCGCTAAAGACAGATAACCAGAACTGTTCCTCTGAACCATTGTTATAGCGGTTGAAGTTCTTGAACCATGCAGATAGCTCGTCTGTCCATAGGCATAAACCCCTCTTGTTCTGCGCATGAATATAGCTCAAGCCTTCTGGTGTGACATCAGAGACCAAGAAACGTTTGCGTACAGGTTCTTGCGGAAATCCATCCTCTCCATTTTCAATGCGTTCCTTGCGAGACATGCACATCTTTTCCTCAAACTTACTGTATTGCTCCTCGAACAACTTGTTTTGCTCATAGTCGTAATCGAGGAATGGCTTCATAGCGAAGCTAAGTGGGTGGCTCTTGTTGGCTCCTGGTCTTCCGATAAGAGCCATGTATAAGATAGGACTTTCAAGCCAACCTTGTTTCATCTGTGCCAAGTGCGTGTTGCCGATACCAACAGCCAATGCTGTGAGTATGGCTGCTGATATATAGTCGGTAGGAAAACTGTGGCATTCGTGGACCTCCTTGATGATTCTCTGAATCTTGGCAGGAAAGATGCTTACGGGAAACAGGCTTCCTGATAGGCGAGTACCCATATCAATAGCCTTATCCATGATAATCATTGGATTGATGGAAGTTTCCTTATTGTTATTTAAAGCTGTCATTTGGCATAGAGTTAAAAATTATACATTGACTTGGGTTTGCGCTTCATTCCACCTTGCATGGCTTTTAGCATTTCAGAATGGTTCTGCTCCTTGGTAGCTTTTCGACCATTCTCAATCCATGCAAGCAGCTCATCCTTATAGAAGTATAGCTTCTTACCTTTTTTATAGGATGGTAGAATGCCTTGGTTAACCAATCGATAAATGGTTGGCTTCGACTTCATTATAATAATAGCAGCCTCATCAATCTCAACCAATATATGGTTATTTGCTGATGATGTAGGTTGAAGTGCTGATACCATTTGCTTCAACTCGATAACTTGTTCTGTTAAATAAGATACCGCTTGTGGTAACTTATCAAAGGTGATACTTTCATTTATCATATCTGTTCATTTTTTATTATTCGGGTACAAAGTAAATGAGTTATGTAATGGGGATAAATATCACTGAGATATAAACTCTGAATAACCGCTCAATGCTTATCAGCAACAATAATTTGTCTTGATTCCGCCTTGAACATCTAAGCTTGGTAGTAATTCAATGATGCAGGTACCTTCCATTCTTAACTTCCTTATAATAGTGGATATTTCCACATCAACCAGCGCATCAGCAAAAACTTGTTTTATAAAGGTTGCTGTATCAATGCCTTTCTTCTTGAAGAGATTTCCTATATTCCAAGCATAATGCATTAAGTCTATAGTGCGAATAGCCTTATCAACAATCAATGAATGATGTCTCATGTGTGTAGAGGCACAACACTGGAAAATAGCGATGTTGTCACAAAGTTGGTTCAAATGCTCCTCTTTCATGTAGGCAGCAAAAGTTCTTCTGGTATAATCGATAGCTGAGTTTAACAAGACCTTTTCCTTTTTGGCTTTGTCTTCCAATGCTTCCTGTCTCAACTGTTCATAGCTTGTAATACAAGAAGAGGCTTCATCTGCATAGACGAAAGTTACATCTTCCAGGTTTAGCTCTTCTCCCTCATCATATGTATTTGTTTCATTGATGGCAATAGAAGACAGACGCTTTCTTTCTGTATTGTTTACTGTATTACAAAAGATATGCTTAAACCATGGGGCAAGCAATCGTACGATACTATCTAATGCATGGAGATAAACAACCATCAGTATGGTGGTTGAGATAACGAACGTCAAGTTGCAGCTAAAGGTGTCTACACCATATTGCATAGCTTCGTTGCGAACAAGTGCACCAATGATAGACATTGCACACAAAACCAATAAATGCTGTGTCATAAATTCTTTTTTAAACTGTTTCATATTGCGTATTATTAATCATTTGTGGCGCAAAAATAGGAAAAACTTCAGAAACTGACATGTGAGTCACGCGTGAGTCACGTAAAACTTTTAAGAGCCTTTAACTAAAAAGCCCGATATTGAACATTTTTTCAATATCGGGCACCATGAAATGAATGCAATGGATTTATTTAAGAGAAATCTTATTTGCTGTCTCTCTTTTCTTTGCGTTCACGAGGTCGGCATATATCTGTGTTGTGCTTACATTCTTATGGGTAAGCATCTTCGAAACCGTGTAAATATCTGTGCCTAAGGCGATTTGGATTGTTGCATACGAGTGCCGGAAGCAATGGAATGAAAATGGCTTGGTGATTCCTGCCTTCTTCAACCATGCTTTAAGGGGATGGTTAATCATGCTGCGCTTCAATCCCTTGAACACGATACCCGTGCTTGGTTCACCACATAGTTCGTATGCCTCGTTGCTGATAGGCAAGGTTGCCTCGGTCTGAGTCTTCTGGGTACGAATACGCAAGCAATAGCCTTGGTCTGGAGCTATCTCGAAGTCTTCCCAACGCAATTTTAAGATGTCGCTGATTCGCAATCCTGTGAGGCAAGCAAAGAGGGAGGCAGACTTCAGTACAGGTATATCGCAAGGAGTAGCTGCCAACTGCTTTACTTCATCGAGGGTAAGAAACTCCTTCTTTACATCTTGTGGCTCAATCTTGTCCAGATAGTCATTGATGTTCTCACGCAGCCACTTGTCACGATAGGCGATTTTTAAGAGACCACGGAAAGTAGAGTAGTAACCTGCTGCAGAGTTGAGAGATACCTTTTGTTTTGTTCGATTCAACTGATTTGCATTCAGAAGATACTCTCTGAACTTTTTGCAAAGTTCCACTGTCACATCCCCAAATGTACAATGACCTTGAACAAATTTGAAGAAATGCTTGTAGACACATGTCCACTTGTCATCTTTCTTATGTGTCATCTTCTCAAAGTATGCCAAAAAATCAGCTTTCTGTCGTGTTTTGTCCAAAAAACCAAATTCTTCATTGATGAGTGATTGGGTTCTGATACAACGGATGGCCTCTGCTTTGTTGAGCATATCTGTATTAAACTCACGTTCCATCTCATTCTTTGGATGAGCATAGATATAGATACCTAAATATTCCCTGCGACTCATTTGCATAGTCTCAGGGTTGCGTACTGGTGGATAGAAATCCAAATAAAGAGAAATACGGTCGTTTTTAATCGCTCTTTGGCGAAGAGAAACTCTTGTACATGTATTTACCATGATGTTTACTTTTTATAATGTGATACTTATGTTTCATATATGATCCCGTATTAAGAGATCCTTGAAATCGATTGCAAAATAATAGAGTTATGTAATGGGGTACAACTTAACCTTTTGATAACCGCTAAATAACCTTAGGCTTGCCGATAGCTTTCTCTAAATCTCGCTTGGAAATCTTGATATACTTGCCAATCTTCACCTTTTCAATAGCGTATTTCTTGATACGCTTATAGATCTGGTCCTGACTTAAACCATACAACTTCATGGCCTCCGGTATTGTATAATAAAGCTGGTCTTCTACGGATTCACCTTTTGCCAATTGTACATGACGCTTGGAATACAGAACATTGTTACCTTCCATTTTTCTTGGAATAGCATTGTGACTAACGAAACTATATACGGCTGTTTTCGTCATGCAATATTTCTGTTGAATGTCCATAACAGTCATCCATTCACTGATGGTTGGATCTGGAGACAGGTGTGCAAAATAATCATCCACCTCTTTCTTGTTCCAATATACTCTTCCTTGTATGGATATTCTTGAAATCTTGACTTTCTTGACTATCTCATAGATGGCGGTCTCGTAAGTGTTGTGGACTTCTGCAATTTCCTTGGCAGAGTAATATTCTGGAACAGGTAGCTCTCGGTTTGCATGAACTGCTTCTTTTGAAGCACTTTTTTTTGTGGTGTATGGCAAACTATCAACAAGATAATCTATATCTCGCTTTCTGATTAAAGATAAACGAGAAGTAATCTTGGATGCTCGCAACTTACCACTATACACCATATTATATATGGTCTGTCTGCTTAGTCCCAAAAGTATAGCGACCTCTTGAATAGTGAGGTATTCTTTCACGAGGATTTCAGACATGGATTTCTCGGAAGCTTTTCGGTGGCTCATTGTCTCAGCCATCTTTACTTTCTCCTCACGTTTTGCTGCCTTATAGGCATAACTGTTGCATTGCTTGGAGCAATAACGAGTTGTAGATTTTGATGCATAGAAGCTCTTCCCACAATACTCGCAAATTTTTAGAATTCTTTCTTTGCTTGCTGTCATTTGTACGCTTTTTATACTTTTTTACTTAATTTATTGTAGAAAAAGTCGTCTGTCATTACTCCGTTTATTTTCAATAGTCTTATATCATCGTCCATCATTGTCCAAAACTCTCGGCAATCTTGCACTCATTTGCCAAAAATGGAGTCTCAAATTATTACTTTTGAAAAGTGGAGGTACAAGAGCGGTACAAAAAGGTGCTAAAAAAGCCTTACCATTGATTATAACCAATAGTAAGGCTAAAAAGAAAGGTGCTCATTTTGAGCACCTTAACTATCATTTGTTGTCGATATTAATCGTTGTTTATCACAACTTATTTCCCGATGCAGAAGTGCTTGAAGATATTGTTCAGCGTTTCCTGGCTGCTGATCTGGCCGCCGGTGATTTCGCCCAGCTCCTCCAGTACCATTTTCAAATCTTCGGCGATGATGTCGCCGCTCATTCCCATTTCCATCGACTCCAATACTCGGGAGAGGGAATCCTGGGCACGGAGAAGAGCCTCGTAGTGGCGGGCACTCGTAATGATGACGTCGTTCTCGGTAATCTCCGGAATATCAGCGGCTTTTACCAATGCCTGCTCCAGGGATGAAACGTTCTCGCCCGTGCGGGCACTGATAAAGAGTGGGGATTCTGCTTCAGTGGATTCTGCTTCGCCGGAATCTGAACCGCAGGAATGAGTGAACTTATCGAACTCAAGCTTTTCATCCTCCAGCTTATCCATCTTATTGAATACCACCAGCAGCTTCTTGCCCTGGTTCTTCTGCTTCATCTCCTCGATTTCTGAGACCGATGGCTGCTCGTCCAATAGCCAGATTACAATCTTCGCCTCTTCCATCTTCTGGAAGGTGCGCTCTATTCCGATGTTCTCTACCACATCATCCGTCTTGCGGATTCCTGCCGTATCTATGAAGCGGAAGGTGATTCCGTCGATGAGGGTGGTGTCTTCGATTACGTCTCGGGTGGTTCCGTGAATGTCGCTCACGATGGCTTTTTCCTCGTGGAGCAGACGGTTGAGTAGGGTGCTCTTGCCCACATTCGTCTTGCCTACGATGGCTACGGCTACTCCCTGCTTCAGGGCGTTGCCGGTCTCAAAGGAGTGGGCGAGGGTGGTAATCTTGTGATTGATTTCTTCGGCTAGTGCCTGGAGTTCGCTGCGGTCGGCAAACTCCAGTTCTTCGTGGTCGCTGAAGTCGAGCTCCAACTCCAGGAGCGAAGTCATCTTTAATAATTTTTCGCGCAGCAGGGAGAGTTCGTTACTGAAGTGACCCTTCAGTTGGCTAAGCGCCATCTTGTGGGTTGCCTTGTTGGTAGAGGCGATGAGATCGGCTACTGCCTCTGCCTGCGAGAGGTCCATCTTGCCGTTGAGATAGGCACGACGGGTGTATTCGCCGGGTTCTGCCTGGCGACATCCTACCTCCGTAAAGCGATGGAGAACCTGCTGAAGAATGTACCGGCTGCCGTGACAGGAAATTTCGGTGGAATTCTCGCCTGTATAACTGTGGGGTGCACGGAACACGCTCACCAGTACATCATCGATGGTGTTGCCATCCTTATCCTTGATTTCTCCATAATGCAGGGTGTAGGGCTTGGCTTCTTCCAGGGATTTGCCGTTGGCAGACTGGAAGATTTTGTCGGTGAGGGTAATGGCGTCGGAGCCGCTGAGTCGGATGATTCCGATTGCACCGCCAGCTGGGGTTGCCAGGGCGCAGATACATTCTTCTTGATTCTTCATTCTTTCTTGTTTATTTTAAAGCTTTTGCCCTTTCAGGGCGACAGGGTTGTTTGCTGTTTTAACCCAGGGTGTTACCCTGGGCTAGGAGCTTTTGCCCTTTCAGGGCGTATTGCTGCAATGAGCTTTTGCCCTTTACCTTTCCCTTCGGCCGGTGACCGTTGGTTCAGGGCGTATTGCTGCAATGAACTAGATTCTATCTAATACTACTTTTATCAAGTTGTCGATGGTGCTCTTATAGCCTGTGTTGGCACTGAGGGCACGGCGATTGGCGATGACCATACAGCAGGTGAGTGCCTTATGGCCTAAGAGGAGAGAAAGACCAGCCAGGGCTGAACTCTCCATTTCAAAGTTGTTGACGCGTAAGCCTTTATACTCGAATGCTTCAATCTTCTGATTAAGTTCCGGGTCGGCAAGCGGGGCACGGAGCTCTCTGCCCTGAGGACCGTAGAATCCGCCGCAGGCGATGGTGATTCCGCGAACCATGTCGTCGCTGGCAATCTGATTGAGCAGTTCCGGGTCGTTGTTCACGCAGTATGGATTGCCAATCTGGTCGTTCCACTTTACCTGGCGCTTGAACTCAGCCTCTGTCTCGAGGTCGCAGATTTCGTTGCGGCGGGCATAGAAGTTGATGAGTCCATCGAAACCGATGCTCTTCTGTGAAGCGACGAAGGTTCCGGCAGGACAGTTGAGCTGCAGTCCGCCGCAGGTTCCGATGCGCACGAGGGTGAGGGTGGTGTGCTCCGGTTTCTCGGTGCGGGTAGCGAAGTCGATGTTCTTCAGCGCATCCAGCTCGTTGACCACGATGTCAATATTATCGCATCCTATACCGGTGCTCTGCACGGTGATTCTCTTGCCTTTATATGTACCGGTGATGGCGTGGAATTCGCGGCTGGAAACCTCGCACTCCTGGGTCTCGAAGTGGGATGCTACGAGGGCTACGCGACCAGGGTCTCCTACGAGGATAACTTTATCCGCCACCTGTTCCGGGCGTAAATGGAGGTGGAAGCAACTTCCATCTTCATTGATGATCAATTCTGATTCTGCAAAATATTTGCTCATAATCTTTATGTTTTGATGGTTATAAATTATTATATGAAGAGATGGGGGAGTTAAAAGGAGTAAAGGAGCTAAAGGAGTTAAGACAACAGTCTTTTGGGCGTAGTTTTAAGCTACATGACAATCGTCTTAACTCCTTAACTCCTTTAACTCCTTAAAATTCCTTTAACTCCTTCCTTACTTCTGAACAGGAATCTTCTTGACGCGGCGCTCATGACGGCCACCCTCGAAGGTAGTAGCGAAGAACTCGTCGAGGATAGCCTCGGCGGTCTTGTTGTCGATGAAACGACCTGGAAGTACCAATACATTGGCATCATTGTGCTGACGAACGAGATGAGCAATCTCCTTGCACCATGCCAAACCGGCACGTACACCCTGATGCTTGTTCAAAGTCATGGCGATTCCCTCGCCACTGCCGCAAATGCCGATACCTGGATAAACCTCGCCGCTCTCAATGCCTTCGCCGAGCGCATGGCCGAAGTCAGGATAGTCAACACTCGCATCGCTGTATGTACCGTAATCCTTTACAGGATAACCCTTCTTCTCCAAATATTCCAATACGAACTGCTTCAATGGAAAACCTGCATGGTCGCATGCAATACCAACTGTCTTTACTTCCATAATACTTTAAGTTTTTAAGTGAAGAAAACGGGGTAAACCTTTATCCTTCACAAGGTTAATATTAAAAGAGTGAAAGGAGTCGGATGCCGGAAATGGGAATCTGCCATCCGGCAAAATCTCCAACTCCAGCTTCCAACTCCTGTTTAGTTTATGCTAATTAAGCTTCAGCCAAGAAAGCCTTTACCTGCTTGTAAACGTTCTCGCCTGTGTAGCCGAGCTTCTCATCGAGCACCTTGTAAGGAGCAGAGAAACCGAAGCTCTCCATGCCCCAAACCTTACCGTTGGCACCTACGAGACCCTGGAGTGTTACAGGAAGACCAGCAGTCATACCGAAGATCTTAGCGTTCTTTGGCAATACGCTCTCCTGATACTCCTTGCTCTGACCACGGAACAAGCCCTCTGATGGAGCACTTACCACGCGAACCTTGATGCCGTCGGCACGCAATGCCTCGCAACCAGCCTCCAATGTAGAAACCTCAGAACCGCTTGCTACGAGGATAACGTCTGGATTCTCGTCGCTGCCTGCTACGATGTAAGCACCCTTGGCTGCCTGCTCGTAATCTGTTCCCTCTGGCAACTTAGCGATGCCCTGGCGAGAGAAGATGAGCGCTGTAGGAGTCTCAACATTCTCCATAGCGAGCTTCCAGCAAACTGTAGTCTCGTCAGCATCAGCTGGACGGAATACGCGAACGCTGTCCTTGCCTGCGTGGTTCTTCAACTTCTCCATCAAGCGGATCTGTGCCTCCTGCTCAACTGGCTCGTGAGTAGGTCCGTCCTCACCAACGCGGAATGCATCGTGAGTCCAGATAAACTTAACAGGAACCTGCATCAGGGCAGCGAGACGAACAGCTGGCTTCATATAATCAGAGAATACGAAGAATGTACCCATTGCTGCAACCACACCACCGTGGAGCATCATACCGATACACATATCAGCCATTGTCAACTCAGCAACACCTGCCTGGAAGAAAGCACCTGAGAAATCACCGCGAACGATGCTCTTGGTCTTCTTCAAGAAACCATCTGTCTTATCTGAGTTAGAAAGGTCAGCAGATGCACAGATCATGTTAGGAACCTGTTCTGCCAAAACGCCGAGACAAGCAGCAGAAGCAGCACGAGTAGCTGAACCAGCCTTCTGCTCAACCTTGCTCCAATCTACCTTAGGAGCCTTGCCGCTGAACCACTCATCCATCTGGGCAGCCTTCTCTGGGTTAGCCTTGCGCCACTCAGCCTCTGCAGCCTTGCGCTCAGCAACGATCTTCTTCAACTCCTCAGCACGCTTAGCGTAGATCTCCTTTACATCGTCGAAGATAACGAATGCATTCTCAGGATCACCACCGAGGTGCTTGATTGTATTGACGTAAGCGTCGCCACCGAGAGGAGCACCGTGAGTATTGATGCAAGCCTCGTAGCTTGTGCCGTCTGCGCGGAGAGCACCCTTACCCATTACGGTCTTACCGATGATGAGGGTAGGGCGATCCTGCTCCTTCTGAGCAGCATCGAGAGCCTCACGAATCTGAGCCACGTCGTTACCGTTGATCTTGATGACATTCCAGCCCCAAGCCTTGTACTTCATCTCTGTATCCTCGTTCATTACAACACCACACTCTGTAGAGAGCTGGATGTCGTTGGAATCGTAGAACATGATAAGGTTGTTCAAACCGAGGTTGCCGGCGATACGACCTACACCCTGAGAGATTTCCTCCTCTACAGCACCATCAGAAATGTATGCGTAGATCTTGTGCTGCATCATGGTTGAACCCAGACGAGCCTCAAGGAACTTCTCGGCAACAGCTGCACCAGCTGCGAGTGCGTGACCCTGACCGAGAGGACCTGATGAGTTCTCGATACCACGCTGAAGATCGAGCTCTGGGTGACCTGGAGTTACTGAACCCCACTGGCGGAACTGCTTGAGGTCTTCCATTGAGAAGAAACCACGCAAAGCCAAACCAGCATAGAGCATTGGGCTCATGTGACCTGGGTCGAGGAAGAAGCGGTCGCGGCCAGTCCATGTTGGATCTGCTGGATCATAAACCAGGTACTCTGAGAAGAGCACGTTGATGAAGTCTGAACCACCCATAGCACCACCTGGGTGACCTGAGTTTGCCTTTTCTACCATTGAAGCAGCCAAGATACGGATATTATCTGCTGCATGATTCATTACTTTAATGTCGTTCATCATACAAATGTATTTAATATTGTTGTTATTGTTTTTCTGCTGAAACGTTCCGCCCTCTCCCTGTTTAGGCCGAAAGAGGGCTGAAAATGATTGCTTATCAGCCTCTTGCGGAGAAGAGAACTGATGATGTAAGCAATTTACCCTACAAAAGTACTATTTTATTTTCAAAACTACGATAGATTTTGCAGGAATTTTCACTTTCAAGGTGTTTTTCTTCAATTTTGCATCCTTGAATGTTGCTGGCTTCACTACATTCGGGTGCTCGAAATCGTTGAAATCGCTCACCTTCTTGCAGGTAAGAATCTCACCTGCCACTGTCTTTGGAGCCTTCAGTCCATCGAGGCTGAACACTACCTCCTGAGCCTTGTCGAGGCTTACGTTGGCGAGTGAAACCACTACGGTACCGTCTGCCTTCTTGGCAGCTGATGTAGAAACCACTGGAATCTTTCTGCCGTCCTTGGCGTGAACATCGCCACGAACATCCATAGAATCGCACTTCACGTCCATAGGGAGATAGGTTGCATCCTGGAAGTCCTTGTACATCTTGAACACGTGGTAGGTTGGAGTGAGAACCATGTGACCGGTGCCCTTGGTGTCGGTGAGGATCATAGACTGGAGCACGTTTACCACCTGGGCGATGTTTGCCATCTTGATGCGGTCGGCGTGACGGTGGAACACATTGAGCGTGAGGGCTGCCACGAAAGCATCGCGCATGCAGTTCTGCTGATAGAGGTGACCCTTGATGGTTCCTGGTTCCTCATCCCACCAGGTTCCCCATTCATCTACGAGCAGACCGATCTGCTTCTTAGGGTCAGCCTTGTCCATGATGGCTTCGTGCTTCTTGATCACGTCTTCAATGCCGAGGCATTTGCCCATGGTCCAGTAGTAGTCGTCGTTGCTGAACTTGGTAGCCGAACCCTTGCTGCCGTCCCAGCCGGTTACAGTATAATAATGTAGGGAGATTCCGTTGGCACGATGACCTACACGGTCCATCAGCACCTTGGTCCAGTTGTAATCGTAGTCGCTGGCTCCTGATGCAATCTTGTAGAGCTCGTTGCCATCATAGTTGCGGCAATATACGGAGTAACGGCGGAAGAGATCAGAGTAGTACTCTGGGCGCATGTTTCCACCGCATCCCCAGCTCTCGTTGCCCACTCCGAGGTATTTCACCTTCCATGCCTTGTCGCGTCCGTTCTTTCGGCGGAGCTTTGCCATCGGAGTATCGCCGTCGCTGGTCATGTATTCTACCCATTTAGCCAGTTCCTCTACCGTTCCCGAACCTACGTTGCCGCTGATGTAAGGCTCGCAGCCCAGCATCTCGCAGAGATTCAGGAACTCGTGGGTTCCGAAGGAGTTGTCCTCGATGGTTCCTCCCCAGTTGTTGTTCTGCATCTTAGGGCGATTCTCACGCGGACCGATTCCGTCCATCCAGTGGTATTCGTCGGCGAAGCATCCTCCAGGCCATCTTAAAACAGGCACTTTCAAGTCCTTGAGAGCTTGGAGCACGTCGTTGCGGTAACCCTGGGTGTTAGGAATGTTCGACTCCGGACCTACCCACAGTCCACCATAGATACAGCTACCGAGATGCTCAGCAAACTGTCCGTAGATTTCACGGTTGATTTTCTGAGTTCCCTGGTTCGCATGGATAGTTCCTGTTACATCCTGAGCCTGAACTGAGAATGCAACCGCTGTAGATAAGAGTGTGGTTGCAAAGAGTTTATTCATCATTCTTATAAGTTTAAATTTTTATTGACTTTTAGAATAATACGTTTGTGGAGGCTGATTCCCCCCACAAACGTATTGATATTTTGTTGCTGAGTCCACTTAAAAGTTAGTTCTTGTTCTCTACAGCTGCCTTTTCGATGGCAAGACCAGCCTTGTAGGTTTCGATGTACTTGTCGAATCCAGCTACGTCTTCTGCTGTAGGTGCGATTTCTACACCTGTATTGCCGGCAAATACCTTCTGGTCGAGATAATCAGCCAGGCTCAACTTCTCTGCATTGTTTACGAGATAGCCTGCGAGCAGGGCAATACCCCAAGCACCACCTTCGCCTGCAGTCTCCATGACAGAGATAGGGGAGTTGATGGCTGCTGCAAGAATGCGCTGACCTACACCCTTGGTCTTGAACAAACCGCCATGACCGGTGATGCGGTCTACCTGTACCTTCTCGTCCTTGAACAATACATCGTTACCAATCTTCAGTACAGCTACTGAAGCGTAGAGGTTGGCACGCATGAAATTGGCAAGATTGAAGTGGTCGTTGGCAGAACGTACGAACATTGGGCGACCTTCTGCAAGACCTGTTACAGGCTCACCAGAGATATAGTTGTAAGCAATCAAGCCGCCGCAGTCTGCATCGCCTTCAAGAGCGTGGTTGTAGAGCTTGCCGAATACCTCGTTCATATCTACAGGAACACCGAGCAACTCCTGATACTGCTTGAACAAACCTACCCATGCGTTGAGGTCGGAAGTACAGTTGTTGCAGTGAACCATTGCTACAGGGCTGCCGTCTGGAGTTGTCACCATATCAATGACTTCGTAAGGTTTGCTCAAGGCTTTCTCCAACACAATCATAGAGAAAGAAGAAGTACCTGCACTTACGTTACCGGTGCGCTGACGAACGGCATTGGTAGCTACCATACCCGTACCTGCATCGCCCTCAGGAGGACAGAGAGGAGCACCAGCCTGGAGTGTGCCAGATGGGTCGAGTTTCTTCGTACCTTCCTCGGTCAGAACGCCTGCGTCTTCACCTGCATTCAATACCTCTGGCAGGATGTCGAGAATCTTCCAGCCCAGGTTCTTTGGCTCGATGAGCTTGTCGAACTTAGCCACCATCTCAGCATCGTAGTTGTTGGTGTTGGAATCGATAGGGAGCATACCTGATGCGTCGCCTACGCCCAGAACCTTCTTGCCAGTGAGCTGCCAGTGGATGTAACCGGCGAGCGTGGTAAGAAAGTCAATCTTGTTGATGTGCTCCTCACCATTCAGGATAGCCTGATAAACGTGAGAGATGCTCCAACGCAATGGGATGTTGAAGTGGAAGAGCTCTGAAAGCTCGGCTGCTGCCTGGGCGGTGTTGGTATTGCGCCAGGTGCGGAAAGGAACGAGGATGTTCTCATCCTTGCCGAAAGCCATGTAGCCGTGCATCATCGCAGAAATACCGATGGCAGCCAACTGCTTGATTTCGCAGTCGTACTCTGCCTTCACGTTCTTGCGGAGGTCAGCGTAGCAATCCTGCAAACCTTTCCAGATGGTGTCGATGCTGTAAGTCCACAAGCCATCAACCAACTGGTTTTCCCACTCAAAGCTACCCTGTGCGATAGGTTTGTTGTCGGTGTCGATCAAGACAGCCTTGATTCGAGTAGATCCAAACTCGATACCGAGAATAGCCTTACCTGATTCTATAATAGTTTTTGCGCTCATTTCTTATAAATGTTTTCTTTACTTTAATTATCGCAATGCCTTGTTGAGCATATAATAAATCTCGTTGTTGCGGAGCTGCTGCTTGAAGCTGCTGATAGTTGTGTTCTTGTCGATGTTGACGAACTCAATACCCAGGATCTCGCAGAAGTCTTCCCAGTATTCAGCAGTGATGTCGTAAGAGAATGCACTGTGGTGAGTACCACCAGCGAGGATCCAAGCACCTGCACCAATCTCGAAGGTTGGCTGTGGAACCCAGAGAGCAGAAGCTACAGGGAGCTTAGGCATTGCCTTTGGCTCGATGCACTCTACCTCACTTGCGATGAGACGGAAACGGTTGCCGAGGTCAACTACTGTTGCCTTAACACCCTTACCTGTCTTAGATGTGAATACGAGGCGAGCTGTCTGCTGCTTGCGGATACCGATGCCGAGGAAGTGAACCTCGAGCTTTGGCTTGTCTGTTGCGATCAATGGGCAAACCTCGAGCATGTGGCTCTGGAGGCTAGATGTGCGGTCAGCAGCGAAGTTGAGTGTGTAGTCCTCGAGGAATGAGCAACCCTTCTCCAAGCCCTGGTTCATTACCCAGAGTGTGCGGAAGAGGCAAGCTGTCTTCCAATCACCCTCTGCACCGAAACCGTAACCCTCTGCCATCAGGCGTTGTGAAGCCAAACCAGGAATCTGGTCGAAACCGCAGAAGTTAGGATCGTCGATGTCTGCGTCGCCGAGGTCATCGAAGTTGGTTGTGTATGCTACTGCGTTCTCATCCTTCAATACGCGACGGAGAGCGATTTCAGCCTTAGCTGCGTTCTTCACCTTCTCCCAATATACTTCCTCGCCAGACTCAT
>ERZ506436.168-NODE-168-length-21750-cov-21.3933_pt1 | contig 21750 bp, 20 predicted proteins | sample MGYA00512380_ERZ506436 | MGnify/ENA metagenome assembly ERZ506436 | reverse complement strand
TAGCCTTCCTCCAGCTCCACAATCTCATCATCGAGACCTATCAGAACCATCAGGCAAAGATGGAATATGGAGCCATCGACCACATCGCCATCGATGTAAAGAACATAGACGATCTCTTCCTGGTAGTGAAGGAAGCCGGCACCTTCAAGATGCTGGATCAGCTGGTAAATGGTCTTCCTTTCTGGGAGAACGGCGTAAAGTTCTTCACCATTGAGGGTCCAAACAAGGAGAAAATCGAGTTCTGCGAGAAACTCTAATCCGCAGCTGACTTTTAGATAAACACAGATTAGCATAGCAATACAAGAGAAAGAGAGAGAGAGAGAGAAAAAAATGACGAAAGTCCAGCTTGGAGCCTTTCTGAGAGAGAGGCATCCGAGTTGGACTTTCTTTTTTCGTTTTCCTTGAGGAATATGATGCGTTTTCCCTAATTGATGTTTCAAGGATATTAATGATGCTCAGGCACAATGGCGAGATACACCAGATCATGGTCGGTGAGGTTCTCCATATAATGAGCATGGTTCATAGGGCAATAATGCACCTGTCCCTGTCGAACCTCCTCCACGGTATCATCATAATGGAAAGTAGCAGTGCCGCTTACCACATAGATAATCTCGCAGTTGCCCTCATGAGTATGAAGACCAGTTGATGCACCCGGACGCAAGGTAGAATACATAATCTTCACCTTGTCATCCACATAGTTACGAGTATCGAGTTTACCCTGTCCACCCTTGAAGCCCTCCAAGTGAGCCTCAGCAATCTTTTCGAAATCTATTACCATCTTTATAATGTTTATTGTTTAATATCTATTGCTTACAGTCTATTGTCTGCTGTTTACTTGGCTTTTATAAATGAAACCCTGCAGCTTACTTTGCTTTCGCAAAATACTTCCAGAGCGGAGCAGCCATCAGGCTCTGCCAGATTTCACCCTTCTCCAGCATTTCCATCACTTCATCCCTGGAGAAGAGGCGAACCTCGATATCCTCAGCCTGGTCAAGATGCTGAACATCCATGCGCTCCACATCCGTAGCCAGATAGCAATGGGTAAGATTGGTATGAGTGCTCGGATTAGCCGAAATCGTCATCCACTTCTGCCAGTTTCCGCCACCGAACCCAGTCTCTTCCATCAGCTCTCGCTTGGCAGCCGCCATCGGGTCCTCGCCCTTCTCTATCACTCCGGCACAGAGCTCATTCACCGTCTTTCCCATCGCATAGCGATACTGGCGAACGAAGACGAACTCTCCCTCCTTCGTAATGGCGATGGTGTTTACCCAATCAGGATATTCCAGCACATAATATTCATCGATAATGGCTCCCGTAGGCAATTCCACCTTATCCACTCGTGCCGTGAGCCATGGCTTCTCTATCAGATACTTCTGCGAGAGCGTCTTCCATTTCATATCTTTATCAGCCATTTTCTTACTTCATTTAAAAAACTGGATTTTCTTTATTTTAATTGATGGTGCAAAAGTACGAAAAAAGATTGAAAAACAAATAACTTACTTGTTATTTCTTTCGAAAACTTTATCCTTTGATGTAACCTGGGTAGGAGTTCCCACCTTGCCACCAATGCTGCATTCACCCATGTTTACCCCCATTACATTCTCGAAGCTGATGCCAGTCTTGGCATTCTTCACCTCAATATTATCGAAAGAAACATTAGTAACAGGCTTAGCCTCTGTACCCTGCAAAACCAAGGCTGCAGCGCTCACGTTGTTACACTTCAAACCATCCACAAAGATATTCTTCACGGTAGAGAAATGATGATTGGCCAACCCCTCGCCAGCATAACGGCTGGTTACATAGAAGAGGTCTTCCACATCGCCAAAACTGCAGTTCTTTACGAAAACATTCTCCACAAAACCGCCACGGTCGGGATTGGTCTTGATAAAGATGCCACGCTTGCAATAACCAGCATAATCGCAGTTCTCTACGATGACGTTTCTTACTCCCGAAGACATTTCGCTACCGATAACTACAGCATGCAAGCCCTTGAAATGGCAGTTTCGGATGATGATGTTCTCTGATGGCATCTTGGCATTCCAGCCATCATTATCACGACCACTCTTGATGGCAACGTTGTCATCGCCATTATCAAAAGCCACCCCCTCTATCAGAATGTTTCGGGAACACTCCGGGTCAATACCATCGTTATTGACAAGTTTGGCATCATATCGCAGATTACGACAGATGACATTCTCGCTCTTCAGCAGATGGATGCACCAGAATGGAGAATTGGTAATCTTCACACCTTCCAAGGTAACACCTTGGCAATTATAGAGTTGCACGAACTGAGGACGAAGCCAGCAGCCATCTCCAAACTTGCGCTCACTTACAGGCACTTCCTCGTGATTCATCTTGCGGCTCAACTGCTGCGCTTTCTTCTGATTAGGCTTCCACTTGGCAAAGGTGGTCATGGCATTACCGTCGATAGTGCCCTCGCCGATGATGGAAACGTTCTTGCAGCCATAGGCATAGATGAGAGGAGAATAGTTGTAGAGGAAAGTTCCCTCCCAACTGGTATTAACGATAGGATAGTACTTCTCTTCTGGCGCAAACTTCAGGGTAGCTCCCTTCTGCAGTTCCAGACAGATATTGCTTGCTAGTACGATAGGTCCCTTGATATAATAGGTACCTGCAGGCACCACGATTTTGGCACCCTTCATAGCCGAAGCCTTCTTGATAGCCTTGGCAAAGGCTGCACGGCAATCGGTCTTTCCATCGTTCCTGGCTCCGAAATTCTTGATCTGTAATGATTTCTCTGCAATCTTTGCTCCGCTAATATGGTTTAAGATACTGTCACGAAGCGTGATTCTACGCTGCTCAACCACAGTTGCAGCCAAAGTATTACCTCCTGCCACCTGAGCATTTCCCTGAAGGCTGTTGAATGCACAAAGGCATGTCATCGCCACTAACATTGTTTTTGTATTCATTATAGTTTGTTTTTATGATTTCGATTGCAAAGTTAATAAAAAATCGTCAGATATCATTGAAAAAGACCTGAAAAAAAACTTGTATAACCTATTCCACTTTGGGGAACTGCTACAACAACCTATTCTTAGCCCCTAATTTTAGAAAGTTTAACTAATTCTTAGCCCCTAATTTTAGAAAGTTTAACTAATTCTTAGCCCCTAATTTTAGAAAGTTTAACTAATTCTTAGCCCCTAATTTTAGAAGATTTAACCCGTTCTTAGCCCCTAATTTTAGAAGATTTAACCCATTCTTAGCCCCTAATTTTAGAAAAAACAGTATCTTTGCAAGGCATAAAATTCATTCACATAAAGGGATTTAATCAAAGAAAAAGACATCATGGCAGAACATCTTATTATAAAAGGAGAAACGAAGGAGGAACTTTACGCCACGCTCCTCCCTCAGCTCAAGTCGCTCATAGAGGGCGAAAGCGACATCATCGCCAATATGGCAAATATTTCAGCATGCATCATGGACACCTTCCACTTCTGGTGGGTGGGCTTCTACCGGGTCATCGATGGAACTCTTGTGCTGGGTCCTTTCCAGGGACCGCTGGCCTGCACTCGCATCAAAAGGGGCAAGGGAGTTTGCGGCACAGCTTGGGACAAGGCGGAAACCATCGTGGTAGAAGATGTTGAGAAATTTCCGGGGCATATTGCCTGCAGCAGTGCCTCCCGTTCGGAGATTGTAGTGCCTGTTATCAGGAATGGTGAGGTAATCGCCGTACTGGATATTGACAGCGAACACCTCAGCACCTTCGATGATACTGATAAGAATTGGCTGGAGAAGGTAGCAGAACTGTTCACCTGATTCCTTAATATTCATTTCCCTCTTGCTTGATCACACTCGGACCGTCGATGAGTTCAGGCTGAGGGGCATTTCGGTTTACATCACCATATGCTCTGCCCAGATCACTCATCGTAATACTGATGTTGCGGTTCACGGGTCTGTCTTTATTTAATAGACTGTGCGAGAAGAGCCACTGATAGGTTTTCTTCAGATAAAACACGCGGGCAGGGGTACCATGATTAGCACCCTTCCACCAGTCGTATATCAATCGGGTATCCTTGCCATCCTTCACAAGTTTATCTACCACCACCTTCGATTGCTTGACCGGTACTGCCCTATCGGCAGTACCATGGATAATCCAGAAAGGCAAATCGCCCAATCCACTTACATCCTTATACGAACAGCCGCCACACAGCGCCATGCCGGCAGCTATCCTGTCGGGATAAGTGGCGCAGACATCCATGGTACCATAACCGCCCAAGCTCATGCCCAAGACATAAACCCTATTAGAATCGCATGGGTAATTCTTTTTCACCCAGTCGAGCATATCCATGATTTTCTTCGGATTCCAAGCTCCTCCCGGATTCTGCGGAACGATGGTCAGCGCATCGATATCGCGCCCCTTGACGATGGCATCAAGCGGTCCGTATCTTCTCACCTTATTCAGATTCTTGCCGCAAAGACTGGCACCATGCAGAAAGATGATGACCGGTGTCTGCTCTTGCGAATAAAAATAATCTACCGGCGTATAAACCCAGAAGTTGTAACCTCCCGGAATCTCATCTTTCACAGCTCGCAGAAAGTCGTAAGCCGACATGCTGCATACGGAAAGACAGAATAATATGAACAAAAATATCTTCTTCATTTTCTTCCTTATTTTACCTGTTTAGTATCACGCTCCCTGTTTCATACCATGAACGTTCATCACACAAAAGTAAGTAAATATCAGCATATTACCAAATATCCTCCCTATATTTTTCTTTTTTTATCCAAAAGAAAGATTCGTTTAAACTTCCTGACTGGAAAGATAAATAATGATTTTCTGTGTTAAAAAACATAAGAATCACATCGGTTCGCATTATTTTTATTATCTTTGCATCATAACAAGACATATAATAAATAAATATAGAATTATGAATGTAGGAGATAAAATACCAGAGATTCTTGGCATTGACCAGGACGGACGTGAAATAAAGGCAAGCGACTATCGTGGTCGCAAGATTGTGCTCTACAGTTATCCGAAGGCTAACACCAGCGGATGCACTGCCGAGGCTTGCTCACTGCAGGCACATAAGGAAGAGCTGGCTGCAGCCGGTTACGAGATTATCGGCGTGAGCAAGGACAAACAGGCTCTGCAGAAGAAGTTTGCCGAAACCAAGGGTTTGCAGTTCCCTCTTATCGCAGATACCGAAACCACACTACTGCAGGAACTCGGCTGCTGGGGCGAGAAGGTAACCTGCGGCAGAAAGTCCATAGGCATTCTCCGCACTACCTATCTTGTCAACGAAGAAGGCGTCATCGAAAAGATCTTCACTCCTAAAGAGATCAAGACCAAGATTCATGCCGAGCAGATTTTGGATTATATCCATCAATAAAAAACAATATTGACAAAATCAGATAAAATGATGACAAACAAGGAATTGATACTCGCCCAACTGATGAAGGCGATGATAAAATATGATGGTGGCGATGCGCCTCGCATCCAGCATTTCGTAAAGGTACACGATTTTGCCCGTATGATTGCAATAGCAGAGGGAATGACCGGAGAAGAACTCTTCGTGCTCGAAGCAGCAGCCATTCTTCACGATGTAGGCATTCACGTTTCACAAGCCAGATACGGCAACTGCGATGGCAAGCACCAGGAAGAACTGGGTCCTGACGAGGCAAGAAAAGTACTGTCAGAAGTTGATGGATTCACAGCCGCACAGATAGAAAGAATCTGCTGGCTCATTGCCCATCATCATACTTATCAAGATGTTACCAGCCTCGACCACCGCATTCTGCTCGAAGCTGATTTCCTGGTCAATTCCTTCGAAGCCCACCTTGCTCCCGAAGGTATCATCACCTTCCGCGACCATGTATTCCGCTCGGAATCAGCTATCAGTATGCTGAATGATATGTGGGGGCTGTAACGAAAATGTGTTTTAATTAAAACTAATACCTTTATTCTATTTCACTTCTGTCAGTTTGCCCGTCTGTGAGTCAATGATATAGCCATGAAGATTGACGTCTTTTGGTACGAGAGGGTGTGTACGGATCGTATTGATGGTATTCCTTACAGAATCCTCTGTGTCGTGGAATCCCTCCAGCCAATGGTCGAGGTCGATGCCGCAAAGCCCGATGGTATCGATAACATTCTGATGGATGCCACGTTTGAGCATCAATTCCTTCATCTGCTGTCCGTTCATGTGGCATGCACCGCAGTTGGAGTGGGCGATGACCATGATTTCCTCTACACCCAATTCGTAGATGGCTACAAGGAGACTACGCATGGCTGAGTCGAAAGGACTGATAATCAGTCCACCGGCGTTCTTGATGAGCTTGGCATCTCCGTTCTTCAGGCCCAAAGCTGCTGGCAGAAGCTCAGTGAGGCGGGTGTCCATACAGGAAAGAATGGCAAGTTTCTTGTCTGGATATTTACTCGTAAGATACTTTTCGTAACCCTTACTGGCTACGAAGTTTTCATTATACTTGATGATTTCTTCTATAATCATAGTCGTGTAAATTGAAAAGTGAAACTAAATTTTCCTATTTCTCTGGGGTTGGCTTGAGGTAAGCCATGAATTTCTCTGGCTGATAGTTGAGAACCAGCTCATCCGGGAACTCTGCTTTTTCTACCAGCGGCATAATGTTGCTGTAGTTGGCAATCATCGTAGAGAAGTGGGCATCACTTCCGAAGATGACTGGAGTTTCATACTTCTTGGCAAGTTCCAGCAGTTCCAGATTATTGGGAGCAGCCACAGTCTTGTGGCGTATGGGAGCCATGGAATGGTTGTTGATTTCAAGCAAGGTATGCGTCTCTCTGGAAACTTTCATGAGTTCCTCAAAATCCAGTTCTGCCGTACCATCGCCGGGATGAGAGATAATCTGCACGAAGGGATTGCGCATGGCATTGATGACGCCCTGCGTATTCTCCTCCTTACTTCCTCCCTGCCAGCAAAGGCTATGGATGCCTGCTATTCGGATATCCAGCATACGCCAGTAATCCTCGTCGAGATCGATATCTCCCTTCGTATTGAGGATGTTGAGTTCTGCTCCAAGCATCAGTTTGATTCCATAGAGCTGGCGTGGAACACAATGAAGGTTTCTGAAATAGATAGGATCACAGGTACCCGGGATATTGGGACCGTGCTCTGTGATTCCCAAGATATTCAACCCTTTCTCCTTTGCTGTCAAGGTCATTTCCTGCAAACTGCTGAAGGCATGACCTGATGCTATTGTATGTGTATGAACGTCTAATAATGTTTTCATGGGGCAAAGGTAACAAATATTTATAGATTACACAAGAAAAAGTACTATATAATGCTCGTTTTATAAAAAATTTTAATTTTATGGGATTTTTCTTGGCTATTTAGCATTGTATATTGATTTTTTCTTATCTTTGCAAGTACAATTCAAAAGATTGATTATTATGCAGATATTATTGGCAAATGCCAAAATCATGTTTGAGAAGGCAGACAGGAAGCCTATCTCCGTGCCACTATTCCAATCAGTTGCCAATGACTTGGCCAAAGAAATGGCAATGATGAATGTAGAGGAATTGGCTAAGCAACTGGATTGCAGCAGAAAGATTGCAATGACGAACTGGAAGCGATATCATGATTTTATGGCTGCAGAGAAGAGGCCGGCTATCCTGGCTTACAATGGTCAGGCATACAAACATTTGCGTGCCAGTTCTTTGAGCGAGGAGTCGTTAGAGTATGCCCAGAAACATCTCTGGATTACCTGTTTCCTTTATGGATTGCTTCGACCGTTGGATGGCATCGTACCTTATCGTATGGAGCATTGCGTATCGCTCGAAGCTACAAACGACAAGCCTATCAATCAGTTCTGGAAAGACAAACTGACAGATGTTCTCATCGATAGTGTGAAAGCTGACGATGGTATACTCATCCATCTTTCTACAGAGGAATATGAACATCTGTTTGATTGGAAGAGAGTCTGTCAGGAAATAAAGGTCATTCAGCCACTCTTTTATGTCCGCCAGAAAGACGGCAGATTGAAGATGCAGGCTGTATGGGCTAAATCTTGCCGTGGAGCCATGGTGAGATATATCTTGAATAATCAGCTTCTTACTCCAGAGGAACTGGCAGGCTTCAGTTACGAAGGTTTTGAATATGAGCCAGAATTAGGAGAAGCAGCTTTCCCTCATTTCGTTCGTTGAAATAGAACAAAAGCAAACGAACGTTATAAAAGGAAGATGCTGTATGTTTGGATTGAATGAGAGCACCCAATATATCTCATAGAAGTATCATCATTTTACGATTGTACAACTAAAAAGTGTATAGTTGTACAACTAAAGAGGTTATAGTTGTACGACTATAGGGTATACAGTTGTACAACTAAACAGGTTATAGCTGTACGACTAAAAGGTGTTGTCACTAGGCTCAGCAGAGGTGCTGACTGCAGTCAGCAGACCTGCTGACTAGGCTCGGCAGAGCTGCTGAGCCTAGTGGCAATGTCTGAGAAGGTATATGCTTGTACTCTAAAAGACGCTTGTTCTGACTCCTGGAAACGCTTCTTTTTACTCTCGGAGACGCATCCTTCAACGAGAAGAGACGCTTCATTCAAGTTAAGGATACGCTTAATTCAACGAGAAGAGACGCTTCATTCAAGTTAAGGAACCGATTCCGTCAACCTAAAGAGCCGTTTCAACAACTACGTCTTAGTTACTCCTTCTTCCACAAACGATAGAGCGTAACAGGACCTTCCTTGGTAGCATACATTCTGGCAGCCGGTTCCTCACAGAGGTCATTCAACACCTTATTGGCGTGATAGCGGGTAACACCGAATTCACGAATCATATCCTTCACCGTGATATAACCCTGCTGCTGACAAATCTCTACAATATCAGCAAACTCCTTATCCGCCTCTTTTGGAGTAGATTTCACACTCCAATACTGTCGGCTGCAACCATTAGAGTGGCGCTTCAGTCTCTCCAGAAACTCCTTCGTGGGCTGAATTTCCAAGCCGCAGATATCCACCTCATTGGCTGGAATCAGGTCACCCTCATGATAGGTCCTTTTCCATTCGATTCCATTCTTGTCCTTATGCTTCACCATCCCCAGCTTAGGCTTGACGATAAACATATCGCCTACCCTCACCTCGTTGCCTTCAGCCAAGGCGTAAAGCGTTTCATCCTCCAGCGTTTCCAATGCGGAGATAAAGGACGAAACGTTCATCGCACAATGATCGCGAACACGCTTCTCCATCTTCTCCCGGTCAACGATATCCCGTTTTACGAACATCGGATGTATCTGATACTTACCGCTTTCGTCCTTCAAGGGCGTGCGATGCTCCAAATAATTGATTGAACCTGTTGCTCTAGCCATATTCTTAGTTTTTTGATCCTTTAAAAGATTATGCGCAAAAATACTGATTATTAGCGAGATAAGCAATTATTTTATGTTAACTTTGTTAAAAGATAGAGTTATAAAGACATGTTTTGTGATAAAAGATAGAGTTATAAATGAGTGTTTTGTGATAAAAGATAGAGTTATCAGACTCTATACATTATGATTATCTGTGTAAAAAATCAAATCAGCAAGTATACCAGAAGTCTTAAGACGTTGATATACTTGCTGATTATATTATCCCAAGCAACGAGACAAGTAGCCAATGCAACAAGTTACAAAATCTATATTATCACTATTTATATCTTCTGTTTTTACAAGGCTGCAGCCACCCTTCTTACTTTTGCCAATCTCGTCATAAAAGTAGAATCACTTTTAGTAGATTGCAGATTATATCTCATCTGCATTTTCAACAAAGGCTCAGCATTCACTCCAAGTGCAGCCTCAAAGAGCAGGGCCGTTTTTTCCGTTACTGGGCGACGAGCATTCAGAATTTCGTTCAGGGCAGAATAAGCAATCCCCATTTCCTCCGCCAACTGGCGCTGAGAGATTCCACGGTATTCTATCTCATCCTTCAGAACATCCCCTGGATGCGTAGGAAAAGCTAGAGTCATCTCGTTTGCTCGCATTTCCTTTGTTGTTTTATTATCGTTGCTCATAACTATATTATTTATAATGGTTTGATGTTGCAAAGATAATATTTTAATTCGATATTCACAAATTTTGTGAAGGAAACTTTTGCTTAACAACTATAATTGTGATTATCTGTGTTAAAAATTATAAGATTTGATTACTTCCCGACTTGCAACTCAGCTCGTTTTCATGAAATGTGCCACAATATCTATCTTGCAAGTCTTTGTTTTCAAGATATTTAGGTTTGGTGATCTTCATCTGATGAACCCCACCAACTTTTCGATTCTACCAAGCATAAACTGGAAGAAACGGTGAAGGCTGCAGATAAGCCCCCACCGTTTGTTACTTTATTTCTTTGCTCTAACGAATATATAAGATTACCTATTTTATATCACCCTAACTTCAGGCATTCTTATCTTAAACTCCGGATCAATATAATGACACTGTTCCTTTATAATACCACGACGATAGACTGCTGGTTGCAAACAATAAAGGTCAAATGCTTCTTTATCTACATCCTCCACTTTCTGCCATTGAGGGAAAAGTAGCTTCATATAAGCAGTAGCAATGCGCTTAATTGCCTTAGAATCACGAACATCAGACTTCGCCTCAAATTCCACTAATTCATCAAATAACAATCCGTACGAATTCTGAATACGCATGGTATGCATAATTTCAGAAAAATACTCCACGTTGATAGTCCATCCCTTGAATATCATACTGTCATTGACACGAGGAAGCTTCCAACCCTCTATGAAACTATGAAAGCGATCAAGCAAAGCAGATTCCTTAAAGTTATTTGGCAACGTATCAAAATAGTTGGGCGAAATAGGCAGATGATTAGCTGATAATGGTATATTACCCATTAACATCAATCCACATTCTGATGTAAACTCATTGTTGTCTATTGTTGTCTTTCCACTTTCCAAATATGATTTCAATGCTGCTTGAATCTCTGCAGGTTCCTGGAAGATAATGGTTTGAATTTCATCAAAAACGGTGAAGTCATGATTTTTAATAATGCCATTTTGCTGCTTTTGCTTATCATAAAACAACTTGGCACGAGTAACTTTACCACCACTCACAAGCCAACCATATTTCGACAAGTTACCAAATACATATGATTTTCCTGTTCCCTTGGGAGCCAGTTCTATTACATTCAGGCGAGGCTCAATAAAAATCAACAGACGAGATAGGAACTCCATTTTCTGAGTCATAGAGGTAAACCCATCTGGATCATATTCCATCGCCGACAATAAAACATCAATCCACTCATTTATGTCAAAATACTGACGAGCTTCACGAAGATACTCTATATCAACAGAACTATAAGGTTTGAATGGCTTAAAGTCAACCATACGAACATGATTTTTATCACCTTTACTATTATCGTCTGGCAACAAGCAGAGTTTTACAATACCCCATTTCTCGCCATCAACCAATTCACCCGGATGTTTAGCATACACATAATCAGGAATAATTCCCTCTTTTTGCTTAATACCATAATCAGGAATTGCAAACTGCTTTACTCCTTTTATCAAATCAATATAGATAGAAAAACGAGCCAGCAAAGTTACCTCCTTACCTGATAGAATATCATCCTTAACAGTACCACCATTAGCTGGTATCACCTTATCTAAGAAAGCATTAAGACCTAATGTATCTATCTCACCGGTATTGATATTCAAATATCTTTTCAAAAGATAATCCTTTACAAATGAAGGTAAATTGCGACCTGCAAAGATACTATTAGTTGCCTTAGGATCCTTATATATCGACATAGCAGAGAAATACTGTCTTACTTTCTGCTGTAATTCTTCTTTCATACTTTTCTGTTTTAGAAATCAAACAAATCTTCCTCTTGAGCTGCTTTTTTCCAAAGAATAGAACATCTATCTATCACCTTATCTCCCACAAGCACACTCAATTCACTGTCATTTTCATTAGCTTCAAGTGGAGCTGTCATAAACTCATCCATACCCAACTTTGTCAATGAATATGATTTGTTGTTATAGACAACATAAGGAATATCAGAAGCTGACAATCCTTTTATTCTAAGTCTGACTTGAGGATTGACAGTTGTCAATTCTTGTGAAAGAACTACCACACTCCAATGGTTATTATTTGGATTATTCGAAATCACAAATAACGGTACCATTACTTCTTCTGGTGTACATCCTCCATGAATACCTTGGTCTCTTGGAACCTTATTGCATAAAGACTTATGATTCAATGCGCAAACTGTATTTCCATCTTCTAAGATAAAATAGTTTTTGTCATTGGTAGCCTTTCCTATTTTACATACTGCCAATCTACCATGATGATCAGAATCAAAACCAGCCAAGTTCAAGCCACCTTGCAACTGTGAGAGATAAGTCAATCCATGATCACTTACTATAGCAATTTTCTTACCTGCATACTTATTTATGATGCTCTCAACCGCATCTTCCACAATCCTCATTTCTGATATGATGGTGTTAGGATAGCGATTACTAGACTGATGCGCCATAGAATCCAAATCCCCCACTTTCATTGTTTGGATATCAACGTCAGATAAATGTTGTAATTCTACCTTGTTAATCTCTGTTGTAGTTGGCAACAAAGCTCTTGCTACCATTACTTCATTGAGATAGATATTGTCTTGCTGATGCTTTGCTAAGATAGCTTGAATAAATGGAATCCATTCCACACCCAAACCATCTATCCAATAATACACATCAATATCATTACGACCAGCCAACAAAAAACGAGTAGTCTTTAGCGATTGATACCAAGTATCGAAAGCCACACAATCTGCATTATGCTCCGAAATTGCAGTTTTGATTTCGTCAGTATAAATGTTACCCAGTTTTGCCTTCTTATACTCATCAATATACGAAGAAAGCCACATACAGTTAGGTGTCAGCATAGGTTGAACTTGCATATAGTCAAACAATTCAGGAAAGAAATCTTTGACTTCATTTACAGATATACATTTCTTACCTAACCAAACTATGGCCAGTTCTTTCTCCTTAATAGTTATACCAGAAAAATATTTAATGGCTTCATGAGCTCCACTCTGCTTGGCAATATTTTCTAATCGATTACCAATAATAACCTCTATACTTTCTGATAGTTGTACATGGTGCTTTGCCGCCTCATTCAAACAGAATCTACGTTCTTCCATCTCTGTCTTAACAGAAGTAATATACATAGCTATCTCTGTAAACAAATCAGCATTAGTATAATTCGTCAGCTTTGACAAGCAAGCAGTTAAGTACCCGTCAGTTTGATTCATCAATTTATAGCAAGAGCATAGCAACCACCTATCAAAATTACTGCTATGAGCAAACCATATCTTCAAAAAGGATTTATAAGACGTAATCTCATTTACATCAAAATAATGTTGGACGAAAGAACATAAATCGAAATTCTTTGTCAAATCAATCTGTTCTGCCAAAAGTTTCCAATTTTCCTCGTCACTCTTCAGATACAACATATCCCCAAATTCCAAATGCAGTCCCAGTTTCAAGAACTCAAACGCATTCTTTGGACATACATAGCTGAAAGCATTGTCTGGCTGAGCAAATTTGGCATTGGCAAAAATTGAATCAGACGTACTAATGATAGTCTTACGCTTATGTACTTCTGTATTCTTCCAAATACTCAGCCATTCACTTACAGAATGTACCACATTGGCTTGCTCTTCAACATGCTTTACTCCATAACAAGAATCATCATCAACAAGAACCATCGTATAGTTCTCCCCTATCGTATTCTCATCATGCAAATGCCAAACATTTATCTGAGTATCATTTTCAAAAGTACTCATTTTACCCTCCAAACCGATAATAGGGATGTAGATTCTCTGTTGATTCTCCACTCCTTCTACAGATGCTTCAATCGACTTCATGGTCTTGATTAAAGCATCAAAGGTATGGCTTGACTGATTATCATAAAATCTAGCTAATTCAGAAAAAGGAGTAATGACGCTATCACGACCACGAAGAGAAATAATATAGTCTGCAATATGCTCACTCAATTCTTGATAAGTTATCATCAAGTCTGGATAATCATGATCTATCCATTTATCCACACTCTGAACCGCAACGCCACATTCTTCAAGCATATACATCACAAACTCAAAGCTATCATGGAAGTTATCAAACAGCACAAAACGGATTGGGTAGCGGTTTGCCGTAGCCGCTCCCAGTCCATTTATATTCTTGTCTTCCTCTACAAGAGCCTTCAGTTCTTCAAAGGAAGCTATCGTTTTAAATCTATCGTCATCCAACATGCTTTATTATGATATTAAGGGTTTGTTCATCAGCATTTTCGCACAAGTCTTTCAATAACTCACGCATCATCTGACTAGAAGCCAACGGCATCACTTTTTTAGCTACATCGCTTCGCTTCATCTTCAACTCTTGCGTTTCTCCTTGCGGATCTGCTACCAGTTTAGAATTCTCTTGTCCATTGCCATCGGTATTCATCCAAGCAGGGGTTGCATCAGATGTTTCACCTTGTTGCGCAGCCGCACGCTTGAACTTTTCTCGCTCTTCCTGATAACGCTTTCCGTTTTCCTCACGAAGACGTTGTTGCTGCTGTGCCAAACGCCAATTCTTGAGAGTATCCTCCACTCCACGTTCCGTCCAAAGTCCAATAGTTCCTTCCAAATGTCCTTCCAGAAATTGCTTAGCCTCAGCAAACTCCGGCTCTGTCATATTGATATATTCCAGAGTCATGACATATTTTTTGAAACCAGTCTCAAAGTTATTGGCAGATTCGAGCAAGAGGTTTCCCAAGTCAATATTGTTCTTCAATCCTTCTGCAACTTTACTCATAAGCTGAGGATTCTTTACACTTTCCGAATCGGTAATTACCTTGATGATTCCATCAATCAGTTCTCTATTCTCGTCAGAACACTCTGGCACATATTTCAATGACCAAAGAGGATAACCAACACTAGCAGAATACTCATGGGTCATGGCCCAACGTGCATCTGTCAAACTACTGACATCAGAATATTTTGGAAGTTTATTCAGCTTAAAAGTCTTAATCAGATTCTTTGTAATAGCACCAGCTTCCTTGCTCTCAAACATAAAGTTGAGCTTTGGAGAAGTCTTACCACTCTCCCAGGCCTTGAACATTTCAACAATATCATCCACCAAATGATTTGCAGTTCTTGGCTTACCGTTCAAATCAAAGATTTTACCAGCATACTTACGCATCGCAAAAGCAACCATAGCCATCGGAGCATACGATTGGAACAAGCCAAATGGAGGTAAGGTCAACCCTATAAGCTTATCACCCAAATTGAACGACTGATTCTTATTAGTATGATTAAAGACATTCTGAATATAGTCACATACCTTTTTCAAAGGATGCTCAGAACTTATATCTGATTTCCATTCCAGATTATCATCCACGCTATCTTGCAACAGATATTCAACATGCTTAGCAGGACCGCCACACTTAGCAATAATATCTTCCTTAGTATGGAAGGAAAGAACATTATCTACAGTTGCTTTTACAGAAGATTTCCTCCAGAATGTGTTAGATGAACGTGTTCTAATAATCTCCAAAGCTTCAGGACCAGACGTAAAGATGGCTGGAGCTATAGAGTTATTGATGGTTGAAGCCAATCTCGTACCAGATATCGGCAATTCATCATCACGCAAACAGAAGGTTACATTTCCACCACGGATTTCTCCCAGCCATCCAGAAATCATTTCACTTGCATTTTTAGTATAAGTCTTCTGCTGATTAGCAAGACCATGCTTCTGGGCACAAGTAGCATTTGCCTGGTACTCTATGAATCGTTCATATTCCTTTTCACCCATAGGACTCTCCAATAAAACGAAACAGATATTTTTGAATCTCTCATCCTGTTTGTTCTTATTGATAATGTCTTTTAACTCAAAGATGTCCTGTCGAGTCTTTCCTACCATAAATGCTAAAAGCACTGAATATGAAGTAGCATTTTTTGCAAAATTCTCTATCTTATTGAGCAATGTATATTCATTACTTGTCAAAGAGAAAAACTGAAATTCCAATGGACGCGCCACCTGAGACAAGTTCTTGTCCATGAAATTCTTGGCAGTATCACCAAAGTTAATAACTTGCTCAGCAAACAAGAATGTTGTTAATTTCAATTCTTCCTTAATTTTCTGGATTTCATCTGTTGGCAATGCAGTAAACAGAATTGAGAAATTACCATTTGGCTGACGCTGAATGATACTTTTCTCATTGAAGTAATCTAGAATCTCTCCCACATTATTATATATAGGAGTACCTTCAAAGAGATTATAGATATTTTCCTCACTTGGTGTTACGCTGTCGTTGTTAGCTATATTATTCAGTGCATTCAAAAGCAGAATTCCTTTGAACACAGCAAGGTAATCATCACCTTGAGCCTCAACAGCCAAATGATGAGAATTATATCGTTCAGTCACAGCACCAAAACGGGCAGTATCACTTTCAAAATATTCTTGCACATAATCCCAAAGATAATTTGGAGTAACCGTATCTTTGTCTGCGTATGCATCTTCATTGTCAAAAAATGCTTTCACCTCATCACAAGCCAAGAACTCAAATACACTTCGGCTGGAAGAGCCGGCCTCACGAGCAAAATAGGTTGCTAAATTCGCTGTGGAAGGATGAACAGGAAACAAGTTTGCCAAGTCCTTCTGGGTCTGTGCTGGATCTGTAGAAGAAGAAGCAAATGCAGATAGAAGCTCTTGATGCAAGCTACAGAAATACTCCTGTCGCTGATTATATAAGACCTTGTCAACAATCACAAATTTCTTCGACATAATACGGAATGCAGAAACTGGTTCCATATTATAGATAACATAATGATAACGCCCTCTGGTTTGTTCACGTTCTGCTTCTTTCAATGAATTCAAGGCAGATGGATGAGATAAGAACAAGAAATAAGTATCATTCTCAGGATTCATCATATCCTCAGCTATCTCCTGTAAGATTTTCAAGAGAGGAACACCTAAATCAGAGCGCATAACATCCGTAAACTCATCCCAAATAATGAGCAGGCCATCGTAAACACCTAGACTACGAAGTTCATTCTGAACCTCGAATATCCAAGTTTTCAAATTAGAGTTTTTGATTGGCACATTGATACCCATATTTCTCAGAGCCATGGTAACACGATTCAAAACCTCGGTATCTCCATTAGCCAACCTTGTTTTCAGCATTTTCAAATCAGGAGCTACACTCTTTAACACCTCATTGTTTGCTATGAGCATGGTCCACAAGTCAGGCTCGTTTTCAATATGCTGAATATAATTATCAAAATCAGTTTGCACGGTCAGCTTGATACCAGCATTTTTCAATGCTCGTATCACTTCTTTTTGAACCTGCAAAGACAAATCTGCCTCATGAGCAATTGCCTGTTGACCATAAAGATTAACAGGAAACAAACGCTTACTTTCACGAAGTTTCAAAATGGAGTTACGAAGAAGATTGTACTTTTCTTCTCCATATTCTTCATTTACATAATCGACAATATCTTTAACCTCATCACAAAGAAGATGTTTTAATACTGCACCAGCATGGCTCTTACCTGATCCATACGTTCCTGCAACCCATATCGCCTTATGCGAATCGGCATCGTTATTTCTTACAGCACTAATTGTCTTCTTCAACAGGTCGTTGAATTGATCATTTGCTATAAACGTCTTCCAGTCACCTGGTCCTTCATTCTTTATGTTATAAGCAGGACGCATTGACCTCAATGTTACTATATCATTATATTTTGTAGCCATAAGCGGTTATTGTAATTTCAAAAATGTTTTGACTATCAGTTGCTTTATCTCTTTTCTGTATTCTGCCCCTTTTAGTAATTCCCAAAAAGAATCATCAAGATATGCATATTCTGACTTCTCCTTAAGGAACTTTCCTGATGGAGTTTTTGCATAAGACTCCACCTTAGTTCCTTTGTTCCATTTTATATGATAGAACAATGAAGAGCTTAGATGAAAATATGGTTTTACAAAAGGAGTGACCACATCTTTGTAAGCAAGACATTGAGTTTCATAAAACTTCTTTGATTCATCATCAAACTTAATTTTATTATCAACCAAAAGCCCCTTATCAATTCTCTCAAGGATTGATAGTAAATAATAAGTTTTGGCATTTGAGACATGCCCATTATAATTCCCTCTTTTAAGCTGTAATATTGCCGTTTTATAATAGTCACTCTGTAAACTCATATTTATTTTATCATCAAATTCAATGCTTCTATTGCATTTATATCATCACGCAAAGTAATATTGTCCAAGCCCATATTTAACTCAGCAATAACCAAACGATTGGCATCACTGTTAAGTGAACGAAGAACAGAAAGCAACTCTATTTTAGATATGCCAAATTCTTTATAAAGTCCCCAATTGTTGTCACTTGCATACAAGTCACTAACACGAAGAGAATGTATGCCTTTTCTTTCACAATATTTATAAAGCGAATAAACGACCGTCTCACGTTCCAATGATTCATAAGATGTTCGTACAAACATTGTCTTATCTTTTGGAACAAGTTGTCCGGCATCTCCGATTGGACTCTCTTTAAATGTGCGGAACAAAGCATAAACCACATTATGTACTGTAGTCTTACTATTATCTGAATAATCAGCAAGCACTCTTTCTTCTATCTCTTTTTGTGAAATAATCTCTTCCCAGTTTACTCTTTCTTTATACCATGCAGCAATTGGAGAGTTATAAGAAAGATTAATCCATATAATCTGCCAAACCATATCAGGCATATCAGGATAGTTAGAGGCCAACAATTGCCCTAACTCTGTTATCTTTTTAGACTTTGAATCCTTCAATATCTCTGCCTGCACTAACCACTTCACAAAATTAGGAAGTTGCTCTTTTATATTAAGACCATGAGAATTCTCTGTAAAATAATCACTAGAATTATAGAAAAAGAATTCCATCCAGTCTCCATTCAACCCGAAATTATTATAACTGATTAACTTCATATTGTTTGTATTATTTGTTTTTCTACCAGTAATTGCCAATGATGCTGCAGCTATACAACCAAAGTCATGGAACGTTAAGCACTTATGACAACTTACGCATTTGCTGGAATCCAATTTTACAGTTGGAAGTATCCTTAATGCTCCTGTAGGACACTCAACTTCGCAAGTTTCACAATCCACACAATAAGTAGATTTATAAAATGCCCTTTTCAAATACCCTTGTAGTTTAGGGAACATCTGAGTATTGATGAAGCTTACCTTATGTATTCCATCTTTTTCTTTAACCGTAAACTTAAATATCTTTCCTTCAAAACTTAACTCTCCATTAATTGTTCCATCAACATCTGAAGTTACATGAAACTTACCTACAGCATTCAACCAAGTAAGAAGAGTTTTTTGTGGATGTTTAATTTCTAATACTAAATTAGGCTTCATACTCTTTACGATTAATGCAGATGGGAATTCCATATCCCTACCTCCAGCACGCAATTTCCATTTTCCTTCCTTTATATAATCTTCAACATCACTAATACATGCTTTATGGGCTTTGTCCTCTATTCTACCCAAAAACGGCATAAGGCTTTCCTTATAGCATTTATTGGAAATCATATCATTCCATTCAGAAGAAAAAGGACAAATCAAACAACCGACACGTGTCATACCTCTTCTATAAGCTGGATTCACATAAAGATCCTGCTCAAAAATATATAAGAAGATTTCTATCGCACTCCATCTTAATATTGGACTTGCATTAATAACGTTATTATGTTTTACCCCTTTGCCTATTCTATTATAAGTAGAACGCCTAACACTTTCCTCCGCTCTCACTCCATCAAAAGTAAGAATTTTTGCTTGTTTGCCATCACCTGTTTTCAACATTCGATACAGCGGAGCAGTTTTCATCACAGAACAACACCAACGGTGTGTATCACTAGGTGTACCTATCTTATCCCAATAGTTCAAAACACTATCATGATTACGAGCTAATGAAAATTTCAAGTCAGGAAACTTCTCCTTATATTGCTTTTGAATCTTATCGTATAGTTCCAAAGAAGGTGGCAACTCATAGCCTGTATCACTATAAATCACCTCAAAATCGGTACTTGGAATTGCACGGGTACACAAGTCAAGTACAACTTGCGAATCCTTGCCTCCAGAAAAAGAAGCAATGAACTTATCTATTTTTGTCGTCTGATAAACTCGTTTTCCAGCATTATTGGCTTCCTCCAATGGCATGATATCAAATGAGTCACAATCCTCTTTAACAATCGCCATTTTTTTCTTAATCTTTTTCTCTGCTTTTTGGGCTAAAGCCTCAAAGTCTAATGTGTTAGCAGATGCAGCCTGTACAGTCTTACGAGCACGGGCATACTGTTCGTATGTCTCGTGAATAAACTCAATCGCCTCACTTTCCAAGAGAAACATCTTATCCTTGTTGCGTTCCAACATGGTATCAACATCGATAGGTTCCAGCACCAATTGCTCACCAGCTGGTTGCAAAATGATGGTAGCCGCATCATAGATGTTAGCTCCCTTGGCTTCGAAAACCAACTCGCCTTTATAATAATACTGCTTATTGATAGCCCAAAGGAGAGGCTCCTCGCAATGAGGATACTTCCAACCAAGTTTGTCTAACCCTAAGAAATCAAGCTCTTCATAGAACACGGGTCTTGGAGATGTACCCAATACACCTTCTACAATACGTGAGTGCAACCTCACTCCATTCACATCCTTGTCCCATGTTACTTTATACACTTAAGTTTTTCCTTTCTTTTGTTTTTAATCCGTAGAATCCCCAAGTGCGGAAATGCCTGTTTAAGTTTAATTAGTTCACCTTAAGAAAAAAAAGCGTGGGATTCGCCTGTTGCCCATCCCACGTGCCGAGGCCTTCGCATTGCCCATACAGTAAGAACGGACAACTGCAGAAAGCCCACGCATGACATATATCATCCCATGCGTGGGCAGCCGCAAACAATACATGTATACGACAACACACGGCAGGGTATAATATACCTACCGTGAACATCTACCGTTGTCTTGTTCTTTGACTGTATTTGTAAGTTGCGAAGTTACGGCACGTCAAAGACAAGCGTCAGATAAACGCTCTATTCCATAAAAGTACACCCACCCGCTCGGCCCTTTGGGCTTTCTGCAAGAGAATGCAACAGCAAAGGTAATGATTATTTTTGAAACTAAAGCATCTTTATTCAACAAAATACAGATAAATTTGTTTTTAGATGCTCAACAACATAAAAAAGCCTCATTTCCGAAGCGAAAATGAAGCATAACACACAACCTGAAGCTTATATAAAACCAAAAGCAGCTACAACAAGACATTAAATCTCACAGGCACCTCGCCTGTACGTAGTTTGTAGTCTTCATAAAGCATCTTCTGCATCTTATCAACCATGGCTTTCTTTGTGGCCTTGGAAGATTTCCAACGTCTAAGTGCCTCTTCTCTTGTTAATTTATTCATATCCAATCCTCCATTATTAAATTATGAGCATCCAAACGACTGCAAAGATATGGATTATTTTTGAAACTAAAGCAACCCTATAATAAGTTTTTTCTGCGAAAAAAGTCTCATAGTCTCATTTTTGCTCTCAAAACGTCAGTTATCTTTCTGATTATTAACAACTAAACATCAATGACACTTCTTGAAAAATGCGGTAGGATGTTTTATGATAAAAGATAGAGTTATAAACCCTATCTTTTACTCTATTTCCTCTATCCTTGCCAACTCCCAGCCCTTGAACTGCATGATAATCTTATGAAGCGTTGTGCCCTGGCGAAGAGCCTCAACCCTTG
>ERZ506436.3-NODE-3-length-187150-cov-10.5038_pt1 | contig 187150 bp, 168 predicted proteins | sample MGYA00512380_ERZ506436 | MGnify/ENA metagenome assembly ERZ506436 | reverse complement strand
ATCTGTAATTAATGTGCCAACGACCGCACAGGTTGCTATAGAAAAACTGCTTTGATTATATTCTAACATATGTGGATAAAAAAACAACAAAAAAAATACGCAACAGAAAAGTCTGTTACGTATTTTGACTTTTTTTATTAAAAACATAATAATCTGATGAAGGCCGCTACTATAAAAAAAACTGCCACTTGTTGAAAATTACTATTGTTATATGTATTCAAATCCATGCATGGCTGATACAGATTTAGATTCTTACGATGATTATGTGGAGGAATATATTGGAACATCACCGATAAGTGTATGGAATAGTCTTGATACAAGTGGTATAATAAGTGGTAGTATACCATCTGGTTTTTCTTTTAATAATTGGTGGGACTGGCAAGAACTAATTGAAGAACATGCTTGGAATTATATTCATAATGCTGTTGAGGAAGACATTGTAACAAAACACAAAGGAGAAATCATGTCAGAAGTGCAACTTACATCTTCATTAAGATGTGATTTGTTAAAAAGGCGTTCAAGTGAAATATGGGAAGTGAAAACATCTTCATATGCTAAAGAGCCAAAAAAGCAACTGGGATTGGATCAGTATACACCAAAAACATCCCCATCAAACGATTATGCGTTTTGGAGAACAGTAGTCGGAATTGTAATCATTGGAGGTACTGTGGCTGAGGATTTCCTTAGTGGCGGAATTGGAGTTACTGACGATGCTGCAAGCTTTGCACTTGCATATAAATTGATTTTTGGATAATTGAAAGGAACAATTATGACGCTTAACAAAGCTTTTAAGGATGTATATTGTAAATTTCTAACAGAACAAGGATATCAATGGTGCTCTAAATTGCAAAGATTTGTGAAGGTGGTAAATCAGGAGCTGATCTATTTTATTGGATTAAAAAAGGTTCCGGCATGGCTCAAAGGCAATAAAGGTTTTACCATTACTGCAGGTATTATGTCGGTATATTTTTCTAAACGTGCTGATTGGACACATGGCTGCACCGAGGACAAACTCTTTAAATGGGCATTTGATTATACCGGACTTCAACTTCAAATGTTCTCACCGACCTATGAATATGGAATGGGGTTTGAGTACAATGAACAAAACATGATTGAGGTAGTAGAGAAGTCTGCTGAAATAACAAAGGAATTAGTTCTTCCAGTGTTTGCTGAGGTGACAGATTTAACATCTTATGTGAAGTATGCGAAGGAATATACAATAAATGTTCTTAGAATGTGTGATAAATTTATTGACGATTCACTGGTCTTAATACTCACAAATAATCATGATGATTTTATGGAATGCTTGCAAAAAGAGAAAGAGAGTGAAAGAGAATTTATAAAGCAGTGTATCGAAGAATCATATACGACTCCAAGGGATAGGGTATATAATAACCCTGAATTATTAAAAGCTGCACTTGAAGAAGCTAAAAAATGCAAAAAGACCAATTTGGAGATGTTAGCAAAATACAAAATAAACATATGATTATTATAGAAAATAGTGAAACTGGATTCCGGTAATATGATAAGAACTATTTAGAAAAGATTTTGATATGTTTTGATAAAAGAGTGTATTTGACAAATATACAATAACTAAGTCTTTCCTATATATGTTTGAATAAATATTTAATTTGGTATCAAGTTTTTTGGCGATGTACAGTTGTTTTTTAATCAGTAAACTAAAAATAAGTCTGGAGTGTATGATCTGACACTGTTAGATGATTCTCAAAAATAATAAAAGAAAAATGTCGGATTTGTGATATAAGCGAATTCGACATTTTTGTATTTAGATTGTAAAAGAAATAATGCTATTGACGACGGTGTATTAAACTCTTCACCTCTTGAATATGTTGGTTAGAGCGACGTTTTCTTTTTATCATATGTTACCTCCATTTGACTTTATTCTCCCATTGTTTCAATAACCCTACATGCCCCATCTAACGAGCCAATACACTGTATCATATATACCTTCCCTGATTTGGCAAAATAGCAATAAAAAAGTTCATCAGAGTCACTATCGTTTATTTCGTTATCCGACATTTTGATATTAAATTTTTCTTTTACGACAATCACCTGAGTATCTAATTTTTTGCTCGTATATTGTTTAACCAGCTCGTATTCTATGTTCTGCTTATAAAGCTCTATATTACCGCTTTCATCAAACTGACAGTATGATAATGACTTATTTTCCAACGCCAGCTCTTTAATAAAGTTCTTTCCGTTTATTGGAATATACACATATTCAGACACACCTGATATTCCATCTTTTTCTCCATCCGGTGGTATATCATAATCAAAAAAGATTCTAGCGTATTTATCAGGTACTATATTTAATAGAGCTTCATCCAATATTTTGTACTCTGTCTGCCACGAATAAAAGCTTTCATTAATATCTGATTCTAACGTATCTATAGAATTATATGCTTTTGTCAAATATATTACATTATCATATTGAACTTTTTTACAATCTTTAGGTATCGTGATTTTAGTTTCGTATGCATCACCTATATTGACATTATTCTCATTAAAATTTATAGTAATCTTCAACTTTTTAACAATATAATCTGCCCACGAACGCATCGGTGAAACACTAAACGCAGTTGCTATAATTGCCACACACGCAACCAATTTCATATATCTTTTGCTCTTAATTTCTTCCTGTTAAAAAAAGTTTTGGGTGCAGTCTCCACAATATATTCATCTTTCACCAAACTCATGACATCCAGTCTCTTATCATCCATGAATATACCCACTTTCCTCAAATTCTTCTTTCAACAATTTTCTCATCCTAAAAAGAGCGACTTCCACTTAACTTTTAGACATTTTGCATTCTTCCATTATTTCTTCCACGGATAAAAAATACCAATATCTCAGCATAAATACCTTTCTTTTTTTTAAGGTAACTCCATAAGAAATTTATTGATAATGATTTTAATTTCATTTTCATCACTTACGTTACTTTGCTCAGGGAAAATATCCCCACACTCCTCCATTATTTTTTCAAGTGATAACTGTTTGCTGTTGTCTCTCTTTTAAGCAGAATTGTATCTGTACCTTTTAATAGCAAGATTTCTTGAGATTCTTAAACAATATGCTTTTAAATTTTCAGGCTCATTTGGTGGAATACTGTTCCATACATTTAAATATGTATCGTTTTCACATTCATCAGCATCATCTTTACTGCAAAGGATATTGTACGCAATAAGATTAATCAGTTTTCCATACTTATTCTTTGTTTCTAATATGGCACTTTCAAGTCTGTCAAGATAATGTCTTACAATTTTCTGATCAGATATTTTTTCATTCATAAAATCTTCTTTAAGTTATATAATGATAAACAAACTCCTTATTTTTTTAACCAAAAATACGCAACAGAAAAGTCTGTTACGTATTTTGACCTTATTTTTTAAAAACATAATAATCTGATGAAAGCTGCTACTATAAGTATTAATGCTAATGCTTTTTCTGCAATATATGACCTTGCATCCGGTACATAGGTTTTCTGCCAGATTGAGTATGCACATCCACACCCCACTACAAACATGCAATATAGCTTAAACGCCTGCGAATTCATACAATCAGTGAAAAACATTATAATAATCCATACTATTAAAAATAGCATTAAAACTAAGTACTTTAAAAATAATTGAATCTTCTTCATGGCAAATCCCCCTTAAATATACAACTGCATCATTATGCTTCCATAGATAGCTTCCTTCACTTATATAGACGCAATCCATGCTTATATATTACAATAACCAAGAAATTTTTTCAATCTCTACTTTATCACCACCGCAATTACATAATCCTCAAGCTCACGAAACACTACCCTTTTTTCATAAGCCTCCATCGTCTTATCATCCAGCTTCCCCGAAAAGCCTGTACCGACGAGCTTCATTATCGCCTCATACTGTGTCCAGTATTTTGTAAGCTCAATCTGAAATGCTTCAGATTCATTCTCAAAGCCTTCGAGTCTGTCAAGCTGCTCCTTTCGCATTATACGCTTTGCCACCTTGAAGCTCATGCGTTTTGTCTGCTCTATGTCCACGCCAACGGGTCTGTCTGATATTGCAAGCACCACATATGGGCCGCTGTGTGCCAGATTAAAAAAAGCTGCGCTCTCATTCTTATATCCTTCTGCTATTTCCGGCTTGCCATGCTCATTTCTGACAAGCTGATCATCCGATGATATCCCCAGATATTTGTAGAGCATGTATCCCGCCAAAAGCTCCTGGTTTGCTGTGCCACACAGCCTGTTACTGCCTGTTTTTACACCTTTTTCTGAAATAGTTGTGTATTTATCCACATAAAAGGCAGACACATGTGGAATTATCTCCTTCTGCCGGCCTGCTATAGAGTCCGTTTTTTCTATGAAAATCTGATAGTTATTATTTATTTTCCATACCATCCCAAGTCACCTTTCTATAACTCCAACCTTCCCCTGCCTTCATCAAAATACAACTAATATTATAAATTATCCCTACGATATCTGCAGCTCATACAGCTTCCTGTATATGCCATCCTGTTCCAGAAGTTCCCTGTGCGTACCGCGCTCACATATGCGTCCCTTGTGCATGACCATGATGCAGTCAGCATGCTGGATAGTGGACAGACGGTGCGCAACCATGATTGTTGTCCTGCCATCCATGAGCTTTTCGAGTGCCTCCTGTATGAGAATTTCTGTCTCTGTATCTATGTTGGCGGTTGCCTCGTCCATGACCAGTATGCTCGGATTGTGGGCAAGTGTCCTTGCGAAGGACAATAGCTGACGCTCTCCTGCCGAGAAGGTCGCACCACGCTCCGTAACAGGCTCGTGATAGCCCTGTGGGAGCTTTTCGATAAAGTGTGAGGCATTTACATATTCTGCTGCCGCCTTCACCTGCGCATCCGTGATAGCGTCATCATTCAGGCGGATATTGTACGCCACATCCCCCTCGAATATAAACACATCCTGCTGCATCTGACCGATTGCACTGCGAAGCTGCTTTTTGCTAAGCTGTCTGATATCGATGCCATCAATGTAGATATGTCCCTTTTGTATATCATAATACCTGCCTATAAGATTTAAAATGGATGATTTTCCTGCTCCGGTTGCGCCGACAAAGGCCACCTTCTCGCCCGGATTAATGACAAATGAGACATCCTTAAGCACATAGTTTTCGCCGTCATAGGCAAACCAGACATGGTCAAATTCAATTTTTCCGGTGATTTTATCCGGCTGCTTTGGATTTTCGACCTCAGGAATAAATTCATCCTCATCCATAACCGTAAATATCTTCTCTGCTGATGCAATTGATGACTGCAGTGTTGAAAACTGCTCTGCAAGTTCCTGTATCGGGTCGAAAAATGACCTGATGTAATTCGAGAAAATATACAGAGTGCCGACCGAAATAATCTCATCAAACACATTTCTGCTTCCGAACCACAGCACTATCATCAGTGACAAAATGCTCAGAATATAGATAAGCGGACGGAATACCGCATACATGAGCATCTCCCTGTAAAAAGCCTTGTAGAGCTTTGTATTTTTATCATGAAATTCCTCAAACTTGCGCTCCTGCCTGCCAAATATCTGTATAATTTTCATCCCCGAAAGATGCTCAGACAAAAATGTATTGATGTCCGTCAGTCGCGTACGGTAAAGCCTGTAAATATTTCTGGCAATTTTCTGGCACAGCACCGTAAGACCAATTACAAGCGGCATCAGCACAAATGATATCGCAGCAAGCCTCACATCAAGCACGAGCATAACGCCTGCAAGTCCCACTATTTTTACAATATTTCTGAAAAGCTGTACGAGAATGCCCGAATACATCTCATTGAGAGCCTCAACATCATTGGTCACACGGGTTACAAGCTTTCCGACCGGCGTGATATCAAAATACCTGCTGCCAAGAGACTGGATATGTCTGTAGAGGTCTTTTCTCATCTGAAGAATGATATTCTGGCCTGTTTTCTGCAGTATCCAGGTCTGAGCGATGTTGAATGCAAAGCTTAAGGCAAGTACAACCGCATATTTGATAGCTGTGGCAATTATTACATCATAATCCCCATTTGCTCCAAAAGTATCAATTGCATCTCCCACCAGCATCGGCCTGTAAAGGTCAAAGGCTGTCAGTCCCAGCACCAGCAGAAGGGCAAAAATCACCCAGTGGGCATACGGCTTCATGTAGGCTATGAGGCGCATTGTGGAGCTTTTTTTATTCATTTCGTTTTTATTTATATTTTCACTCGAATTCATACTATAATCTTCTCTGTTATTTCGTAACTATTCATCGTCAAATCTGCATAGCAACTCTTTTCAAGCACTTTAACTGCCAAGCTCACTCTCAAGTTGCTGCTTATGGCTGATATCAGCGTAAAAACCGCCAAGCTCAAGCAGCTCTTCAGGAGTGCCATACTCTGTCAGTTTTCCGTCAGAAAGCACTGCCACATGGTCAGCCTTCTGCAGTGTGGAAATCCTGTGGGCAATCACTATGGTTGTCTTGCCCTGTCTGGTTTCCATGAGGTTTTCAAGTATCTGCTCCTCTGTATCGGTATCGACAGCAGAAAGTGAATCATCCAGTATAAGGATTGCAGAATCCTTTAAAAGTGCTCTGGCTATCGAGCTTCGCTGCTTCTGGCCTCCCGAAAGTGTCACTCCGCGCTCTCCAACCATGGTCTTGTACTCATCCGGAAAGCCCATGATATTATCGTGTATACACGCATCCTTTGCAGCCTGTTTTACCGCATCAAGAATTGCCGGGTTGTCGGCGATCCTGTCCTCCAGACCAAATGCTATATTCTCCTCGAGTGTGTAGGAAAACAGGAAATTCTCCTGTGGCACATATGAGATATCACGGTGTAAAACCGCCAGCGGATAGTCCGTTATCGGGCGGCCATCCAAAAGTATCATGCCGTTTTCACAATCATAGACTCTAAGCAAAAGGTCGGCAAGTGATGATTTTCCACTTCCGGTACGTCCTAAGATACCAAGCATCTCGCCCTGCTTCACATGTATGCTCACGTCTGAAAGCACCGGCTTGGTGCCGTCAGGGTATGTGAAGCTGAGGTGGCTAAGCTGTATATCGCCATGTATTTGTATTTTATCATAAATACCCTCAGCTAAATTATCTGTATTTCTGCCTGCCATGCCATCATTTTCTATTACATTTTCCGGTGGCACCATATCGACAATATCAGGCTTTTCCTCGAAAATAGTCTGGATTCTGCCCCATGCCGCAGCCGCCTGGGAAAATGTGTTGATACAGTCGCCTGCCGCAATCATAGGCCACACAAGCATATCGATGTATGAATTGAATGCCACGAACTGGCCTATCGAAACCTGTCCGTCAAGCACCATCCTGCCACCTGCAAGGAGTGTCACTATCACGCTTATTCCGATTACGGCATCCAGCGTCGGGCCAAAGACAGCGCGAAGCTTTACCACAGCAAGATTTTTCTCCCTGCTGTTCTCGCAAGCCTTTTCAAACTGCTTAAAGTCCTCTTCCTCCTGCGCAAATGCCTTGACCACGCGGATACCGGCAATGCTCTCCTGCACCTTGTCAGAAAGATAGGAGAAAGCATCCTGCCTTTTCACCTGACGTTTCTTTGACTCTATTCCATAAAAATAGCAGCCGATTGCAATGAAAATAAGTGGAATAAAAGCAAATAATGTCAGCTTAAAATCCACGTATACAACCATTTTGACAAGCACCATCACCGTCATGATTACCGCGTCAAACACGGTGATGACAGCCATCCCGGTTCCCATCCTGACAGCCTGTAAATCGTTAGTGAAATATGCCATAAGATCTCCTGTCTTGTGGCTGTTGTAATAGCGCGCCGAGAGTGTCTCCATATGCGAAAACATATCATCGCGCAGTCTGTATTCTATTCCTCTTGATGCTCCTATGATGAAATATCTCCATCCAAAGCGCCCCGCCATGATTATCAGGCCTGTTATCAGTATCTTAAATATAATGCCGCCCACGCCCGCCATATCAAGCTTTCCTGCAGTGATTCCGTCGATTATCTCCCCAATAAACTGCGGAATGTACAGATTTGCAAGGTCTACTGCAAGAAGCACAAAAATGCCTATCGCATAGTGCCATTTGTATGCAAGCAGATATGGGCGCAGCGAGTATTTTTTATCGTTCATGTTATTCCTCCGTATTTTAAATGCCACTGCGTGGTTAACCCGGCATGCGGCCATATGCTCTCTAGGAGCTAACGCTACGCTGTTAAGAGGCTGTACGAATTATGCTCATAGTTTTTCTATGCTCGACTAAACCGGCTTTTATGTGCCGTCCATGGCACATAACGCCTTGCCCCGGCGTCCATGCCGGTGCATTTCTGGTTACCAGGGCATAATTCTACAGACTCTAAACAGCTTCGCTAGTCGCTCTACGAGAGCATATAACCGCCTCCCTGGCTAACCACGCTACATTCTCTATCTACCTCCACAAGTCTGCTACGAAATACGTGAGTGCCGCCCATGTATACACAGAATAGTATATGCCGTGCTCGTCCACTCCATCCTCAAGTATCTTCTTCGCCTGCGCCTTAGTCAGAAGGTCGAATCCGTCAAAGAGCTCGCCGCCCACTGCGCCATCCTGCGACATTCCATTAAGGCTATCGCGGTTAAGTACAATCTTTACAAGGGCGTTACTTTCATCTGTCATGCCCGGTGTACTGAAAAGACATGGATTGATTATCGAAACCTCATCTTCTTCTGTCACTTTAAGTCCTGTTTCCTCATGAAGCTCACGCATGGCGGTTTTTATAAGTGACGCTGTATTATCATTATCCCCGGTGCAATCCTCCGGATCAATAAGTCCTGCAGGTACGCTTAGCAGGTACTGACCTGTCGGATATCGGAACTCGCGATTCATTAACAGACATGGCTCATGACCTGATTTCTCGTCATCACCTGACGGATTCCATATCACCACGCAGCTCACCGCATCCGGAAGCATTTTCTTGAACTCCTCTGTGGATTTGGCGGCTACAAGGTCTTCTTCATCTCTCCTTGTGGCATTATAATAATGCCTGCCCTCTTGGTACTGAAGGTCAAACACCTTTATAAATTTCGATTCAAATAAGCTTTTTATTTTCATAAATTTTTGTCTCTTTTCATTAAACCTTTAATGTGCTCAGATACTCCTTCTGCTGTGGCGTGATGCGATAGCTCTCACGCGCCTTTTGTATCGCCTTGTTGTGACTCCAGCTATCCATAAGCCTTTCCTTCAGTATCGGCAGCACTGCATCATACTGCTTTGCAAGTGCCGTAGCGATATACCACGCCTTCATCATGTTTACATAATACTCCTTGGAACGGATTTTTGCCACATCTAAAGCATATTTTATATCAAAATCCTCATCGAGATATAGGCGCATCAAAGTGCCAATGCCATACCTGACGGTGTAGGGCTTATCCGAATCCAGCCACTCATATACATGCAAAAGAAGCTCATTTTTGTGCTTTTTGAACACAGCCGGCACACCACTGTCGCAGGTCGCCCAGTTGTCTATGTATGGCAGAAATGCTTCCAGATAAGCCAATGCTGTATCATAATCCCTCATCTGCATAATCAGAAACATATGCAGGTTATTTTCCTCATAGTAGTAATGTGGCAGAGTGTTTAGAAACTTTTCCACATTGTCACAGTCATTTTCCTTCACTGTATTACAGACCCGTTTTTCTTTTTGAACCGACAAAAAGAGCCTGCTGCCATGAGCAAGCTCCTTTGCGTACTTTCTAAGCACCGGGACTCTTATTCCTATTATGCGTTCTTTTTCAATATTGGGCATAAGCCTCGCATGAAATTCCCTGTAATTTTTATCCTGCAACGCAAACAGATTCTCTAATTCTGCCAACAAATCTTTCCCTCCGTAATAACAGGATATCTGATAAGCAGCTTCTCATCAAGATTCTCCCTGTTCATGTCTACCGCTGTGATCTGGCTATTGTCATATGTGGTGTAATAGTAGATTCCCTTGTCGCAGTTGCAGCATGAGGTGTAGAGCGTAATCTCATATTTGCCCTCTGTCACCTCGCACAGACCTCTCTGCTGGTCCACAGAGCCTAATATGTGGAAGAACTGGCTCACACTTGCATTCTCACTGTCATCCGATTTGGAGTTTTGCTTTGTGAATGCCACACGTACAAAGCGTGACTGCGATGATAAATCTCCCGGCAGTCCCAGACCTCCCATTCCGCGGCTATATGCACTAAGCTCCACTCCCGGTGCAAATGTATTTTCAGGCTGCTTTGTGGATAAGCCTCTGTAATTATTGAGTGCAGCCATCTGATATGGGAATGGCGGATTGTTTGTGAGCACACCTACCGGATTGTCGTAAACATGCATACCGTCTGCCATCGACTCCACCACAATGCACTCATTTTTGTCGGCTATAATCCAGTGAAGCTGTGCAACCGGAAGCTGACTGCTAAATGGTGTATCTACCAGCAAAATACGATTTAATTTTTCCTTTGCATCCGCTACCGTAGCGCATAGTGACAGTATCCACGGTATAAACTCAAACTGTGCCACCTTTGTCTTTGCAATGCCGCATGTGCCATTCTCGCATGAGCTGTTTTCGTCTGCTGCCGCATACGCTGCATTTCCCACGAAATTCAGTCCTGCCATACCGAGTCCCTTTTCATTTATAGCATCATAGTAAAGAGGATAGTCACCTGCCACATGTGCCATTCCAATGATTGCATAATGGTTTTCAAGCTTTCCCGAATGCCTGAAATCAAACACATAGTTTCGTGGTGTTACCGCAATCTCATCTCCATATGAAAATTCGTAGTCGAGTGTTCTTCCAAAATAGAAATCCTTTGTTTTATAAGTTGCTGCTGTACACATAATTATGACCTCCTTGTTATGCTGCCATACTTAATCAGTATCTCTTAAATTGTAGAGTACTATACATCATATTTGCAATTATTTCAAGCAACACACCCCTAAAGTATTTGAACAAAAAACAGCAGCCGGTCTGATAACCGGCTACCGCCATAATATGTGCTGTGCTATTCCTGTATTATGCCTGTTTATTGTCCTGCTCATTATCAAGTGCGATAAGCTTTGCAATGATTTCCTCGCATATCTGTGTAACATTCTTGCCATCTGTAGCAACTGTTACATCTGCCACTGCCTCATAGCGCTCCTTTCGCTTTTCCATAAGGCCACTGATATACTCAACATTCATGTTGCCGTTTAGTATCGGGCGCTCGTCACTATCCTTTACTCGCTCGTAGATAGTCTCAGGTTTTGCTGTAAGAAGAACTACACGGCCGTTTTTCTTCATATGATCTGCGTTTTCCTCTCTCATAACAACACCACCACCGCAGGAAACAATGGTCTGCTTTCTCTTCTGAAGCTCTATAAGTGTGTTGCTCTCTAAGTTTCTGAAATATGCCTCACCGAACTCATCAAATATTTCTGAAATTGACATGCCACGATTCTCAACAATCATCTGATCCATCTCGACACGGTCCATCTCGAGCTTATCCTTTAATTCTCCTGCTACAGTGCTTTTTCCCGCACCCATGAAACCGATCAGGAATATATTGTAATCGAAAAGGCTCTTTGCCTGGATACGACGGCTGTTCTTCATGATATACTTGAAAATATCAAGTATCTCTTCCTCAAATTCATTGTCGCCAAGCTTTTCCGCAAGTGCATCTGTCTGCTTTTTCTCCTGCTCCGGCTGTAAGATTGGGATTCCTGTTGCCTTCTTATATGATATAATCTCCTGAATGTGTGACATTCTGACCGCAAGCTGCTTAATTATTATATCGTCACATTCCCCAATCTTTGCGCGGATTTCCTCGATTTTGTCCATGGTGTGTCTCCTTACTTATGTGTGGTTTTCATATTGGATTTAGGTATTTAAGCGAAATATCGTCAAATTATAATCATTATAACTTCATGTTATAGTATTTCGCATTTTTGATAACCACAAATTTCTTAGTCATAGTATAACAAGACTTTACCAATTTATCAAGCAAAATATTTTAATGCTTTAAAGTGTTATTGTGTCAGATATGCATCCACAATATCAGACGACACATTTTTCTCAATCGATTCATATATCGGCTGACACTCCTTGCGAATCTGCTCATGCACTTCATCGCTTAAGGTGATGATTTGTGTGCCATTGTCCTCGATAGTCTTTATCTTTGAGGCAATCCGCTCGTCAGACTGCTCTCTGGCGTACTGTTTCGCTGTCTCGGCTGCCTCACGGATAATCTGCTGCTGCTCATCTGTCAGTCCTTTCATGAACTCCTCGCTTACTATAAGCGATATCAGATGTGGCAGATGATTTGTCTCCACTACATAATCCTGCTGCTCGTAGAGCTTATTGGATACGATTACCTCATATGGATTTTCCTGCGCATCTATGGTGCCCTGCTGTAAACCGATATACACCTCCGAGAAAGTCATAGGTGTCGGGCTTGCTCCGAGCGCCTTCCAGTATGCCATATGATAAGAGTTTTCCATGGTACGGATTTTCTGACCCTTAAAATCAGCAAGGCTTTCTATCTTTTTGTTTGTTGTCATGACACGGAAGCCCTGGTCTGCATATCCCAAAAGCTCGTAGCCGCCGTCATTGTAGACCTGCTGCATGAGCTTCATAAACTTTGGATTGTCCACATGCTCACGCACCTCATCAATGCTGTCAAAGAGTGCCGGCATATCAAATACTGCAGTATCCTTCATGAAAGTTACCTGCGGCGCAGTGTTCTGCACTACAAAAGGTATATCTCCATCCTTGCATGACTCGAGAAGCTCTCTGTCTCCGCCCAGTACACTGTTTGGATACACACTGATTTTCATTTTGCCATCGCTTAATCTGTCCACTTCATCGGCAAATTTCTCTGCATATATCTGTGTCACGGTGTCCTCAGGACTTGAGCTGCCGAGAGGCCATGCGTAACGCTGTACCCCGACATCCTTAGCTGCGTCCTGCGAGCCTTCACCAGCAGAGCCACCGCACGCGGCAAGTCCTGCTGTAAGCGAAAGTATCATCATGACGGCTGCTGCTCTTCGCCACAATCTATATTTGCTATACGATTTACGCGGTTTATTATATTTACCAGCTTTTTTACATAAAAACAAGCCAAATCTACTCATATTTTTCTCCAATTACAACTGTGTGCCTAAATGTCCTACAATCATCATTAAATCTGCTTATACCTGTTATTACATATTTCTGTACCGAATAGTTAATATTTCTCTATAATAAGCACAGACTGATTGCCGGAATAAATGTAAGCAGCAGAAGTGCCAGCAGGAAATATCCTATCATAGGCGCCGCCTTCTTTGCTATCCGCATAACCGGAACATCCGTCAGTGAGCTTGCCACAAACAGGTTTACTCCTATAGGCGGTGTGACAAATCCTATTGCAAGGTTTACGATCATGACCACACCAAAGTGGATCGGGTTCATTCCAATACTCTCCACGATAGGAAGCAGGATTGGGCTTAAAATAAGGATAGCCGGTGTGGTATCCATGACCATTCCTACAATAAGCAGGAAAATGTTTATCACGATAAGAAGCACTATCTCATTTGTAAAATGTGCGAGTATCCATGCGCTGACTGTCTGTGGCACCTGCATGAGTGTGAGCACGCGTGAAAACGCAGTCGATGCGGCAAGTATAAACAATATAGGTGCGTATGTCTTCATCGCCTCCACCATGATGCCCCATATCTCTTTTACCTTTATGGATTTGTAAATAAAAAGACTTACAAAAAGCGCATAAAATACTGAAATCACCGCAGCCTCTGTAGGCGAAGCTATACCGGCGTAAATGCATCCAAGTACTATAACCGGGCTCAAAAGTGCCCATATACTGTCCTTCAATATGCTAAAAAGCCCCTTGCTTCTAAGCTCAGAAACCTTTGCATTTATCTTTTCCTTGTCCTCTCCATAGCGCTTGCAGTGATAATATGCATAAAACATAAGAAGCGCTCCTATCAAAAGTCCCGGAGTGATTCCTGCAAGAAAGAGATCACTGACCGACTCACCGGTTGCCATCGCATACATGATAAAAGGTATGCTTGGCGGTATGATGACTCCGAGTCCTCCCGCAACCGCAACAATTGCCGTTGAAAAATCCTTTTTGTAGCCCAGCTCCATAAGAAGCGGAATGGTCATACTTCCGACAGCCGCAACAGTTGCAGGCGCAGAGCCGGAAATCGCTCCATAGAACAAGCAGGTGATGATAACCGCACATGGGATTCCTGCGGTTCTTTTTCCTATAAAATACACAAAAACATCAAATAATTTTTGTGAGATTTTGCCGTGTGCCATGACGATTCCCGCAAGCACAAACATAGGCACCGCTAAAAGCGGGAAGCTGTCTATACCACCGAGCATAGAGCGGATAACATAGCTGGCACTGGCTGTAAAAGATGAGTCAAACGCGCCCGGCAGCACTGCCACTATTCCCAGGGAAATAGATACCGGAATAGCAATGACCAGACATATCACAAATAATATAAAAACTACTGCTGCTGACATCTATTTCTCCTTTCTCTTTTCAGCTTTACTATGAATTGCTTCAATATCCTCCACAAGCTCTTTCTCGCGGTAAGTATCTTCGACAACGGCTTCCTCTATAACCGAGGCAATACTGCCCTCCTCAAGAGGCTTTTCATCTTTTTTCAGGACAATTTTCCACTCGCCAAACCATCTCTGCGCGATGCGGAAGGCTGTGATTATAAAGCATACAAACGGTGCAGCCTGCACATAGTACATAGGGATACCGCAGGCAGGACTTACCTGACCGCTTTCGATAGTGTTCTTTAAATATATGAACGAAAAAGGTATCAAATATACGAAAAATACAAACTCAACTGTCAGATTTAATACCTTCCAGAGCGATTTTCCTCTTCGTGGAAAAAGCTGTATAAACTGGTCTATCTTTATGGATATGCATTTACGTGTGCAAAGGCTGACACTCAAAAATGCCGACCAGATAAACAGGTATCTTGTGATTTCCTCAGACCATGAAAGCGACATGCCAAGAACATATCTGGAAAACACCTGAATGCCCATGATAAGAGTCATCGCAATCAGGAAAATGACCATTAAAAATTCTTCAAGATATTCATCCAGATAGTGCAGTATTTTCTTCATGAAATATCCCCTTTCCGTGAATAATTATACGTATTATTTTTACTGAATTATTGCTGTTTTTCCACGTAAATATTCACAATTTTATATATTACTATTTGTTATCATCTTCAAAAATGGCGTCACAGCACATAGTTTACAGATGCCGAGGCGCCATTTTATTTTATCGCATGGTTTTATACAAGCTTTTCTTACATGCTCTTATGAAGTAATCCAAGTACCGTAGACAGATCCTCTACTCCCATCTGTCCGGGTGCAGATGCTTTCTTTGCGGCACCGAATGTCATTGAAGATCCGAATACCTCACCGCAGAGACGGCTTATAACACCTGTGCCTGCCATTGACATTGTGATGATTGGTCTGTCAGCGTAATCTGTAACCATTTCCTCTGTAGCTGAAAGAAGTGTGAGTACGTCTCGCTTATTCTGTGGCATAACTGCGATCTTAGGGATATCAGCTCCCATATCCTGCATCTTGCGAAGTCTGTAAACGATATCAGACTGTGCAGGAGTCTTGAAGAAGTCATGGTTTGAAGCGATAACCCTTGCACCTGCATCATGTACGCCGTCGATGATTTTCTTTACAATCTCATCGCCTGTAAAAATCTCTACATCTACAAAATCAACGTATCCTGTCTGTGCAGCCTTGATATTAAGCTTTGCATAAGCCTCAGGCTCGATAGCTTTCTCTCCGCCCTCTTTTGAAGTACGGAATGTCATAAGGATTGGAATATTTCCGAGAGCATCACGAAGCTCCTTTAATACTTCCTCAACCTTGTCAAACTCGAATACATTCTCGAACCAGTCAACACGCCACTCAACCATATCAACAGGGATAGAGTCAAATGTCTTTGCCTCTGCGATGATGTCGTCTTTTGTAACGCCTACGATAGGAACGATGATTTTAGGTGCGCCCGCACCGATTTCAATATCTCTAACCTTAATGGTGTTCATGATTTTTTCCTTTCTTACCTTGTATTAGACTGTATGATAATTATACTCCCCAGTATAATGTAACGTATTAATCCTCTTTAGACAGCTCTACCATCTTAGTATAGCGCAGGTTTACGAATAATCCAAGTACCACGCCGATTGCTGTGAGCACGATGTTCATTACCATAACCTGTGATGGTTGCATCTTTGATGCTGCTGTAAGGATTGTGTAGTTGCAAAGTGATGAAGCGATCATTACAAGCGCTGTCACAGTTCCCTTGATCTTAGGGAAAAGCATATTACATACAGATGTTACGATCTGTAAAAGTCCGCCTGCTCCTGCCCATCCGATGATGAATGCACCTGCGATCATGAGTGGCTTTGTCTGTCCGACTAACACTACTACCATTGTTGCAAGGCAGATTACAGGGTAAACAAGGATAAATCTGACGTCCTTGATTTTTCTTGTTAAAAGTGCAGTTACGATAAGAGCTATCATGGTTCCTGCTGAGTAGTATGACTGCATAACTGACGGATCAGCCCAGCCTACGTTCTCTTTTGCAAAGTTCTGTGCACAGTTGAGCCATAACTGGAAGGTTCCTGTACATGTAAATCCAATGATAATCATTGCGATTGACTCAACAGAAAAATGTGTGTGCTTTAAGCTTGCAATAAGTCCTTCTTTCTTTCCCTCTGCCTTTGCATCGGTATCAGGAAGCGGGAAGATCATTACTAATACTAAAAGTACAATGTAGATGATTCCACATCCGAAGAACAGTGTGTTGTATGATGTAAGTCCTGCTGCTGTTGTAGCAACTGTCATGCCAAGTACGAATGGTAAAAGCATCTGTGCGATAGCGATGAAGAATTTGATTCCCATTGTTGCAACACCCGGTGCTTTGTAGATGATTTCTGATACTGCAGGGTAAATTCCTGTATCAAGGAATGAGTTCGCAATACCGCCAATGATAGCACAGATATAAGCAATCTGGTATCCACCATGTGTTCCTGCATTGAATGCAAGGGCAAGTCCGATCAGGTAGATAGCATAAGAGCCGCTTCCGATTGCTGTTGAGATACGGCGTCCGAGCTTATCTGATAAAGGTCCTGCAAACGGAAGTGCGATAAGACGTCCAAGTCCCAGGGCTGCTGAAATAGCTGTGATAGCCATAACCTGCACTCCCCATGAAGCAGCGAGAGCCTCCTTGATGACTGCCTGTCCGAGGATAGAGCAGCCCACTCCGTGTATAAAGTAGTTTAAGTAAAGGATTAATGCGCTAGGTAAATATTTTTTATTCATCAGTGTTCTCCTTAATTTCTGTCAAAATAATTCAATGTGATTTAATTTCTGTGTCTGATTAATCATCATATCTGATGTTTAATACTTCCTTCATATGCTCGATTGGCATATCTTTTCCTGTCCAGAGCTTGAAGGCTGCTGCTCCCTGGAAAAGCATCATTCCAAGACCGTTCATTGTCTTGCAGCTCACCTCTTTTGCCATAGAACGCATCTTTGTCTCAAGTGGAGAGTAAGGTACGTCAATTACGATAAGCTCAGGACGGAAGAATGATTTGTCAGGTACTACAGACATTCCCTCGAGCGGCTTCATGCCAACACCAGTTCCGTTTACGAAGATGTAGGAATCAGCCATCTCTTCTCTTAACTTCTCCTTGTCATCAAGGTCGTAAAGAGTTGCCTTGCAGTCTGTCTTCTCGTTGATCTTTCTAACTGTCTCCTCAGCGTTTGCCCAGAACTTGTCATGGATGTTGAAGATTGAGATTTCCTTGACACCGTCAAGTGCTGCCTGAATCTCGATAGCTGTAGCAGCTCCGCCTGCTCCTGCGATTGTCATCTTCTTTCCGATAACATCGATGTCGTTATCCTTGAGCGCCTGCATGAAGCCGATACCGTCTGTGATGTGTCCTGTGAGTACTCCGTTCTCGTTTACTATTGTATTTACAGCTCCGCAAAGCTCTGCTGCAGGTGAAAGCTTGTCTAAGTACTGTCCTACAACTGTCTTGTTTGGCATTGATACATTAGAGCCTACAAGCTTTAATGCTCTGATTCCCTTAACCGCATCCTCAAGAGTGTTGTTGTCAACCTCAAATGCCAGATAAGCGTAGTCAAGTCCAAGATATGCAAATGCCTCATTGTGCATTGCCGGTGAGCTTGAATGTCTGATTGGGTAAGCCATAAGTCCGATGAGTTCTGTGTGTCCTGTGATTCTCTCTGCCATGATTAAATCTCCTTCATTTTTAAATGTCATAATATTGATTATTCGTATTTTACTTAGCTATGTTTTCAACGATGCCCACTTCGTTAAAAACTTAACAACCTTTGATAATGATATTATAACGCATTATTTTTGGTACTTCCAATGCTTATTTTGTTATTTTTTAATAGCATTACTGTACTAATCATGTTATAATATGCACAAATTTAGGCTATAATATTTGTAATTCATAGACTATATCTATTATTTTATGGAGATTTATGCATGACGCTCAACCAATTAAGTTATTTTTACCAAGCGGCAGTTCTGGAACACTTCAATCAGGCTGCCGAAAAAATGAATATCACAGAGCCAAGCCTCAGCCGTTCGATAGCTGCTTTAGAGGACGAGCTTGGCGTCACTTTATTTGAAAAGAGAGGCAGGAATGTAATACTGACCAAGGCCGGGGAGATTTTTTTAGAACACGTGTCTACTATTCTGGACGATGTAAAGAGAGCCGAGAACAAAATGCACCAGATTGCAACCGACGGCGGACACATCGATATCGCCTACGTATCACCACTTGCAAAGGTGTTTATCCCAACTATCGTGCGCTCTTTCCTCACCGAAAAGGAAAATAAAAATATCACGTTCAATTTCTTTCAGGACATCACCTCTGTGAATATTGAGGGATTAAAAAAAGGCAGGTATGACATAATTTTCGGTTCATACTCGCCAGATGAAAATGGTATTGATTTTGTTCCTATTATAAGGCAGGAAATAGTTGCCATACTGCCTCCCGGCCACCCACTGACACTTAAGGATACCATGGAAGCCACTGATTTCGCTGACTATCCCGTGCTAGGCTATGCCAGACACTCAGGCCTTGGCAAGTACACCAGAAGCTTTTTCAAGAAGCATGATGTATCACCCAACTTCATATGTGAGTCACCCGATGAGAACGGCATCGCCTCCCTCGTGGCGCAGGGCTTTGGCATTGCGCTTGTCGCAGATGTCGATGCAATTCACCGCGATGACATCTGCATACGCCACCTCGTATCGCATGAGTCATTCTCACACACTGTATACATGGGCTACATGACAGGCAAATACCAGCTTCCGGCTATCAAGCGCTTCATAGAGTTTGTGCGGGAAAGCTGCAGCTAGGCAGTCTCTTCGATCACAAACCTGATAAATGCCTTCGCAACCGGTGATAAATATCTCTGCTTAAGCGTTGCCAAATACACCGATCTCTCATAAGGAGGATTGTATATATCAAGCGTCTTTACAGAAAGTGACCGAAGTATTGGAATATCAGGCATCACAGCTATTCCAAAGCCCTGCGCCACGAGCCCCGCCATACTCGAATCCTCCTCCATCTCGAAGGCTACCTTCGGAAACTGTCCTATCTCCTCAAACATCTGGTCAATGACCGGACGCAGACCGCTGCCCTTCTCAAAATAAATCTGCGGATACTCTATTGTGTCCCGCAAATCCACACTGTCCTTTATGGAAAGCGGATGGTCCATTGGCACTGCAAGCACAAGCTTCTGATTCGCAATCTTCTTAAAATCTATATCCTGTTCCCCATCCTTATAAGAAGAAAAAACTATGTCATATTTGTCATCCTTTAGTCCATCTATAATCTCTCCGGTTGTTCCAACCGTAAAATGAAATTCTATATCATAATCCGGGTATGCATCGAGAAATTTACGCACCAGCTTTGGCACGAACTCACTTCCCATCGTATATATATATGCCAGATGTATGATTCCATGCCTGCTGCCATTGACCTCCTGAATACGCTGCACACCCTCATTAAGCACCTTTAATGATTCCTCAACATACGGCAGAAACATCTTCCCATATCTGGTCAGCACGACATTTCTTCCCTTTTTCTCAAACAAACGCGTGCCAAGCTCCTGCTCTAGCTGTGAGATTGCATGGCTTAAAGACGGCTGCGTAATCGACAGCATCTGTGCCGCCCTCGTATAATGCTCTTCCTGCGCCAGTACCTTGAAGTACTGCAATTGACTCAGATTCATAGTACACCCCCTGTGTATTTATATATTTATTCGCCGGAGGTCCGCTTGCCCTGCGTTGCACACCGGTGGTATATGCTCGATTTATGACGTGTCGTGTGGGAGTTATATGCCGCCTCAAGCAAAAGTGGCGCGGAAAATACTCGTTCAAGCAACACAGCCTTTAGTATACCAGTAAAGTAAAAAGCGCGTTTGATTTTTCGCGCCTGATAAACTCTGTTTGAGGCGGCATTTACTCCCACTAGACTAAGGAATTATGAGAGCATATACCACCGGTGTGCAACGCAGGGCAAGCGGACCTCCGGCAAATGCTCACAACAAAGTCTAGAAATAATATACACCATTTGATAGACAAAAACTATAGATTTCGCATAAAAGATGCATTGGACATTTATACATTTTTGCTGTACCTTGAATGTAACAAGAGTGCATTGCACTTTTTGATTGTTAAAAAAATCACATACTTTGTATATCACAGCCTTTGATAACAAATATTGACAATCAGTTTAATGAATCAAAACTATAATGTAATGAGAGCAATTTACACTACCGTGTGCCCACCCGGTTAGCAGATTAAGGAGAAAAAATACCATGAAAAACAAATATCCACATATTTTTGAGCCAATTACAGTACGCAGAATGACAGTAAAGAACCGTATCGTCATGACTCCAATGGGAACTAACTACGGTGAGCAGAACGGAGAAATGAGCTTTCTCCACATCAACTACTATGAGCAGAGAGCAAAGGGCGGCACTGGTCTCATCATCGTTGAGAATGCAAGCGTTGACTCTCCGCAGGGTTCAAACGGAACAACACAGCTTCGTATTGATTTGGACAACTACATCCCAAGACTTTTCAAGCTCTGCGAGAGTGTTCACAAGCATGGTGCATGTATCGCAATACAGTTAAATCACGCCGGTGCTTCTGCAATGAGCTCACGTATCGGAATGCAGCCTGTATCAGCATCAGACGTACCTTCAAAGGCAGGTGGGGAAATCCCAAGACCTCTCGAGAAGGATGAAATCATGCATATCGTAAAGAAATACGGTGAGGCTGCCAAGCGTGCTCAGATCTGCGGCTTCGACGCTGTTGAAATCCACGCAGGACACTCTTACCTTATCAGTCAGTTCCTTTCACCTATCACAAACAAGAGAACTGACGAGTTCGGCGGCTCTGCAGAGAACCGTGCAAGATTTGCAAAGCTGGTTATCGAGGAGGTTCGTAAGCAGGTTGGACCTTTCTTCCCTATCTTCGTCCGTATCAGTGCAGACGAGCTCATGGAGGGTGGAAACACACTTGAGGATACACTTGAGTACTTAAAGTATTTTGAGAAGGAAGTAGATGTATTCGACGTATCATGTGGTCTCAACGGATCTATCCAGTACCAGATTGATGCAAACTACTTACCTGACGGCTGGCGTTCATTCATGGCAAAGGCTGTAAAAGAGAAATACAACAAGCCATGTATCACAGTAGGAAATATCCGTGACCCACAGGTAGCCGAGGATATCCTTGCAGGAGGCGATGCTGATTTCATCGGTATGGGCCGTGGACTTATCGCTGACCCTGAGTGGGTTAATAAGGTAGAGTTCGGAAATGTGTGCGATATCAGAAAATGTATCTCATGTAACATCGGATGCGCCGGACACAGAATCGGTCTCAACCAGCCAATCCGCTGTACAGTAAACCCTGCCGTAAACAGCGGTGAGGATTACATGAAGACAAAGGTAAACAAGCCTTGCAACGTGGTTGTAATCGGTGGTGGTACTGCCGGTCTTGAGGCAGCCTGCACAGCAGCAGAGGTTGGATGTACAACCTTCCTCATTGAGAAGAAGGCAGAGCTTGGCGGACTTGCATCAGTTATCTCCAAGATTCCTGACAAGAAGCGTCTTGCAGACTTCCCTAACTACATGATTCACCGTGCAAGCAAGCTTCACAACCTGTTTGTTTTCAAAAATACAGCAGCAACAGTTGATATGGTAAAGGCCTTAAACCCTGATATCATAGTAAACGCAACAGGCTCTGTACCTACTCTCCCACCTATCACAGGTCTTCATGATCTTGTTGACAAGGACGGCACAAATGTTGCAACAGTCCTTAAGATGATTGAGCGCATCAATGAGTATCCTGAGGATATGAATGGACAGAAAATCGCCATCATCGGCGGTGGTGCCGTAGGTCTTGACGTGATGGAATTCTTCACAGAAAGAGGCGCAGAGGTAACAATGGTTGAGATGCTTCCAATGATTGGAAACGGACTTGACCCTGTCACAAAGTGTGACACAAACGCAAAAATGGCAAAATACGGTGTAAAACAGATGACCAACACTGCTCTGCAGGAGGTTAAGAATGACCGTTTCATCGTAAAGAATCTAGAGGGTGAGATTGAGGAAATCCCATTTGATTACGGATTCATCTGCCTTGGTATGAGAGCCAACACACCTGTTCTTTCAGAGATTGATGAGGCCTTCAGTAATACCAATGTTGAAATCGTAAATATCGGAGACAGCAAGCGTGCCCGCAGAATCATTGAGGGTACAGAGGAAGGTAGAAATATCTTAAACGTGCTTGCCCGTCACGATTATTTATAAATTCTCCTTTAAAATAATAAACCTATAAAAACTCCTAAAAAACAACAGCTCGCGGGAACCCGCGAGCTGTTGTTTTATCATATTCCTGTATAACAGGAAGCTATCTAATGATATTGTAATAAGAACTTAAATCTAGCTGAAGAACAGTTTCTTCACATCATCAACCGGCATATCCTGTCCTGTGTAAAGCTTGAATGCGGCGACGCCCTGCCATAATAGCATTCCCTTTCCGCCTACGCATGTGCAGCCTGCCTCTTTTGCTTCGCGAAGAAGCTTTGTCTCCTGCGGATTGTAAACTGCATCTGCAACTACAAGCCCCGGTCTGAAAGCTGAAAGATCTTTTACCACGCTCTGATCATCCAGAGGCTTCATGCCAACGATTGTTGCATTTGCAAAGATATCGCTTGACTGGATTTCCTCTGTCATCTTGGCTGTATCATCAATATCGTATACATTTACAACACATTCAGGAACTGCTTTTTTGATCTTCTCTGCAGTCTGTAGTGTACGCTCGAAAAAAGCATCATTTTTGTTGAAAATAGTAATCTCACGAGCTCCATCCAATGCGCACTGCACCTGGATAGCTGTAGCGGCTCCGCCGCCTCCGGCAACTGTGATTTTCTTTCCTTTGATGTCAATTCCGTGATCCTTTAAGTTGTGTACGAATCCCTCACCATCTGTGATGTGTCCTGTAAGCTTGCCATTGTCATTTACTATAGTGTTTATGGCTCCGATAATCTGGGCAGCCGGTGAAAGCTCATCCATGTACTTTGCAGCCTCTACCTTATCAGGCATGGTCACATTACATCCACGCATGTTGAAGGTCTTCATTGCTGCAATAGCATCCTTAACCTTGTCTTCTTTTATATCAAATGCAACGTATGCATAGTCCAGACCGAGTTTTTCAAAACTGTAATTGTACATAGCCGGTGAACCAGAATGACCGACCGGTGATCCTATGAGTGCTAATAAGCCTGTGTGACCTGAAATACGCTTTTCCATTGTAAATCCTCCTAAGTGTTTCGTTTTGTATTATGATAACTCTTTTATAAGACATGCGCAAGCACTTTTTTCATTTAAAGGTTTAAAGTGTTAAAGTTTATTTCTAATTGTAATTTTTATAAAATTTTGATATGATTGAATTATCAAAATGTATTTATAAAAGGGGGATTTATGCCAGAATTAAGCAGATTTTATGGTATTATTATTAAAATGTATTTTAATGATACACAACAGCATCACAAGCCACATATTCATGCATTTTATGGTGACTACGAAGCAGTTGTGGCAGTTGACGGAGACCTTCTCGCAGGCTCAATTCCAGCAAAACAATTAAAAATAATAATCGGCTGGTTGGCAATTCATGAAGAGGAAGTATACAAAGCCTGGAATAATGCCGTACGAGGAGAACACTTCGATAAGATTAATCCATTATAAGGAGAATTACAATGTTTGAAGTCAATGGTATAGCTTACGCAAGTGAAAAATCAAATAAGATTTCTATAACAGATGCAAAAGTTACAGATCATTTAATGATGATTGTGACATTTTCAGGCGGTGAAAAAAGAGTGTTTGATGCATCCGTTTTAACAGGTAGTGCATTTAAACCACTTGAAGATGATGCTATATTTTCAAATTTTAAAATTATGCATGGCGTCATTACATGGATGAATGATGAAATAGATTGTGCTCCAGAATATATCTATGAGCATAGCTTCGAATATGAGGATAATACTTCTCCTATTGCCATGTAAGCTTCGATATTTCACATGTCATATGAGGAAAATAGAGTATCGCTACTCTCTTTTCCTCATCTTTATATATTCTCTGAAAACCGGTCTGATTGGATCAGAAATATCCTCCGGAATATCATCCACATCAAAAAACTTAAGCTCCTCGACTTCCTCCTCCTGGCGCTTTATAGTGCCGTGATATTTGCGGCATATGTATATGATCTCCACATTATAGACTTCATCGCCGTTCGGATAGATGTAGTGTGTTTCCTCGCCTGAATTGATATAAAACAGCTCCATCTCGTCTGCAACAAGCCCCATCTCCTCAAAGAGTTCTCTTTTTGCAGCCTCCTCGACAGTCTCTCCAAGCTCTATAGAACCGCCTGCATATCCCCACTGGTGATTGTCTGTGCGCTTTTCGAGAAGCACCTGTCCGTTTTCATTTTCAACGATGATGCTCGCTCCCGCCTGCAGTAAAGGGGCATGTCCGACCACCTTTCTAAGATCCATTATATAATTGCTCATGTTGTGTCCTTTCTTATTTTGCCACAAAAAATCCGCTGTACTATAATACCTATAGTATAGCGGATTCCAAATTTGTTTTCCATATAAAGCACATAAAATTTATCAGCTGACAGCCCTGTATTCCTCAAGCGCTTCCTTTGCCCTTGGCGTAAGCCTGCGTGGAACCGAAATCTCAACAGTCACATACTGGTCTCCCTTTACTGAAGGATTCTTCATGCTCGAAATACCCTTGCCCTTGAGACGTATCTTGCTGCCGCCCTGTGTACCTGCCTTGATGCTGCACTCCACATCTCCATAAAGAGTATGCACCCTCGCCTTACCACCGAGAGCCGCTGTCGTAAACGGAACACGGATTGTACTGTATACATTCTGTCCCTTCCGCTCAAACTCACTGCTCGGTGTCACATTTACGTTGAGAAGCACATCTCCGGCTGCACCACCGTTTCTGCCAGGATTGCCCTGTCCTTTAAGTCTGACTGTCTTGCCCGACTCGATTCCTGCCGGAATATGGATGGACAGATTGGAAACCTTGCCTGTGGACGGATCCTGTAATGAAATAGATTTCTCGCATCCGAAAGCAGCCTCGTCAAATGAAATCGTAAGGTCAGCCATAACATCAGAACCCTTGCGGCTCGATGAACGTCCCCGCGCTGAACCACCTGTGAAGTTGCTCCAATCTGCACTGTTTCCACCGAAGCCCCCTGCACCACCTGTGCTGTACGAGCCACGACTTCCGGAGCTGCCACCATGTGAAAACATATCTCCGAACATTGAGAAAATATCATCCATATCCCCGGAACCGTTCTCAAAATGAAATTCCTGATGTGTAAATGGTCCGCCATTTGAGCTGTATGAGCCACTGAAAGAACCATTGCCGCCGAAGCCGCCAAAGCCACCGAAGCCGCCCTGTGCAGCCTGTCTTGCAGCCTCCTCGGAAAAGCCCTCCTGCAGTCCTGCAAAACCAAACTCATCATAGAGCTTACGCTTTTTCTCATCACTTAATACATTGTATGCCTCCGTGACATCCTTAAACATCTCCTCAGCGTGCGGATTGCCTGCATTTGTATCAGGATGATACTTCTTTGCCAGCTTACGATAAGCCTTCTTTATTGCCTCTTTATCCGCACTCTTGTTCACTCCGAGAGTCTCATAATAATCTCTCTTTGCTGCCATTATACTCACCTGCCTTTCTATTTACCTGTAACAATTTATCATCATAATTAAACAATATACATTACACCATATAGTATAAGCGGACTGCACAGGCAGCCCGCTTATCATTTGCAATATCTGATTATCCCTCGATGGAGATACATTTCTTTTCCTCAACCTGTGGTTTAGGCTGCTTCTTTGGAATATCCAGGCGAAGGATTCCATGCTTGAAGGATGCCTTTATGTCATCCTGCTCAATCTCGTCACCCACATAGAAGGTTCTCTGACAGCTTCCTGAGTAGCGCTCTCTGCAGATATACTTCTTGCCTTCTTCCTCTTTCTGATCTTTCTCTAAGCCTTTCTCTGCTGTAATGGTCAGATAACCATTCTCTAAAGAAGCCTTAATCTCATCCTTTTTGAATCCCGGAAGATCCATCTCAAGCTCATAGCCTTTATCGCTTTCCTTGATATCGGTGAGCATCATTCTCTTTCCGTTGTGTCCGTATAATTTCTTCTGTGCCTTCTGTACGTCCCTGTCATCAAACCAAGGATCATTGAACCATGGATCACTGAAAAATGTATCAAATAAGTTGTTGTTTGTAGTTGTTAATAACATAGGTCATACCTCCTTATATACCTGTAACTTTCCTTTCGGAAATTTGCTTTCTTTTGTTTACAAGTATGTTATAGCACCATTATTAGCACTCGTCAATAGCGAGTGCTAATAAAAATTATAAATTTTTTATTAACTGAAATTTCTTATGTTTCCCAGCTCCATTTCATATACTTCATCACAAAGCAGCTCGATATCTGCGGGATTGTGGCTTGCCAGAAGTATGAGCTTTCCCTGCTTTTTAAGCTCCATCAAAAGCTCACGTATATCAGCCACACCGTGTTTATCGAGTCCGTTCATCGGCTCATCCAGTATCAGTATGTCCGGCTGCTCCATGATTGCCTGTGCAATCCCAAGGCGCTGCCTCATTCCAAGACTGTACTTGCGCACCCAAAGTCTGCTGTCCGGATCAAGTCCTGTTATCTTAAGAGCCTTACGTATCTGATCATCCGTAACCTTTCTGCGTATTCCGGCAAGCAGCCGTAGATTTTGCAGCCCGCTGTAATACGGTATAAATCCCGGTGTTTCAATGATTATTCCTGCATTTGGCAGATAATCCACATCTTTTCCCACACGCCTGCCGTCCATTTTTATCTCTCCCTCTGTCGGATGCACAAATCCGCAGATGCATTTCATCAGCATTGTTTTGCCGCTTCCGTTGCTGCCAACAAGTCCATAGATTTTCCCCGGTTCAAGTGTCAGCGAAATATTATTTAAAATTGATTTGCCATCCAGTCTTAGCAATACATTTCTTATTTCTATCATGCGCAATCCCCCTATTCCTTTACCTGATAATGTCCTGCCCTTGCAAAGCAAAGCACAAGAAGCAGCGCACTTATGGCTGCCAGATAAAGATATGATCCCCACATCGGAAAATTCATCCTGTCAAGATATTCATCATAGTGCAGCCACGGTATCGTATGCGCCATCGGAAGTATCCACATCTGCTTCATTCTGACCTCGCAGGTGACCGCTCCGAGTATGATTGCAAAGCCATTTGCGAGTATCCCCACATATCTGTGATTGCTGACAGTCGAAAAAAGCAGCACATATGATATGAGCAGAAAATATAAAAGCAGCAGACAGAATGTGTGTATAAGTGCCTGTTCAAGTGTCATCTGCTGATACAGATTTCCCGGAAGAAGCTGCACCACATAATCTCCCGTCCTATCCGGATAAACTGAAGTAAAATGTGTGACCGCATCAGAAAATGAAAGACTCCATCTGCCTGTCCCTATCATAAGAACGCACGATGACACCAAAAGGAATAAAAGCACAAAACAGGATGCTGCTGCCGCAAAAACTGCCTGTCCAAATATCCATGTCCTCTTTGTACAGCGCATCTGATAAAACCTGTCAATTCCCGTCCTCTGTGGAAAATCAGCCATCAGCACAAGAAAAAGTATAGGTATTATAAGAAGGATAACTCCCGAATTTCCCAAAGCCACAAAAGCCTCAGGTATGGATAGCATTTCTCCCATAAGCATTTTGCACTGTCGAAGCGGCCCGATCACCTGCACATTCACAAATACGAGCATGACAAACAGTATTATTATCCTGCTGCTGCGCAGCCACTGCCTGAATTCAGCTTGCGCAATGTGCACTGCTGCCCGAAACGAAAATCTATCCATCGCAATGCCTCCTTTTCACCTGTGCATAATACAGCAGAACAAGTATCACATAACAAACTATAGTAAGTCCTACCGTCCATCCCCAGCCGCTCTCACCCGACACATTCATCAGATTTGATAAGTTAAACCTCGCCACTACCGGGTTTTCAAGTGTAAGTTTCTGCAGAATCTGCGTGTATATGTAATTAAGTAGAAACGGAAGGCACAGCAGCATATACCGATCCCTAAAAAATATTGCTGCTCCTATTCCAAACATACTTGCCGCCATACCATATAAGAAAGAACCTATAAGCCGTTTTACCACATATATGAGTACCATATTGCCTGTTCCGTACCAGTCAGCATATATCATCTGCTCATCCACGGAAAATGATATATATGCCGGAAATGCAATAAGCATCATAAGTCCGAAAACAATGTTCGCTATCATGAAAAGAGTTCCACCTGTAAGTACTCCTGCTGTCACCTTTGTGGCACAGTACTTTGCATTTTCCGACCTTATGAGCAAAAAACCTGTCATGCCGTTGTGCCGTTCCGCGGAAAGCACTGCGATATATCCAAATGACATTAAAAGCGGCAGTATAAGCGGAAGCCAGCCATTCATCCCTTTTATCCACATAAAAAGTGCGCTGTATTCTATCGGCTGCTTACTTTTATGTGCAATACCGGTTATGGCAAGCCTAAATACCGACACGGCACTGCCTGACGAATCATAATCCGCATTTGCGCTAAAAGCAAGTACAACACATCCTATGACCGCAAGAAGCAGATACGGAAAATACAGATATTTTTTCATTTCCGCCCTTATCATACTAAGCCGCCTCCCCATAGGTATAGTAATAGACCTCTCCTGTAAATGCATCAAGATACATCCTGATGTTTTCGTCCTTAGTCCTGTTTATTCCGTCAAACTGCCATGCCGGAAGATATATTTTGCACTCAGAACCATCTCCCAAATTAAGCGGTACATATGTAAGACATACACTTTGTACATTAACATTTAAAAACTTTGCCATCTTCCCGCTTAAAATATCTGCGGCATCCTTTATTCCCAATATCTCATCCGACGAATACAAATTTTCCAGCGGTTCCGAATCGTTAACTCCCGCATAAGCACTGACTCCATCAGAATCCACTACATATGCATGTTTGATATCCTCTTCAAAATTGTACTCATTTCCATATATCTGATAATTTCCATAATCATGATATGCTATTGGAACACCATGGTACTGCCTTTGAACCATATAATCATATCCATACACCTGTCCGAGCCTGAACACGCGAACCTCCGGAACTGACAATGTAATGCCATCTGTGGGTACAAACGGAGTACCTTTTTCAAAATATTCCCCTGTAAGCTCTGCCCCCTGTTCAATGGTCAGTTCACCATTTATAAGCTGATAGCTTTCTTTTCCAAGCTCGTCTATTGTCCCCGATTTTACAATATCATCTGTGTATGTTCCAAGAGCGTCACTGCTCGCATGCGCATCCGTATTCAGATATGCTCCTATCTTTCCATCACTCATGGAATATATACCATTATCCGCTATCTGTATATGACACTCATTCGTATTTACAAGTGCTCCTGCCCCTGATGCAAGATCCATATTATCCTTAAGAGCCGGATAACTGTATGGTGTTTCCTTTGTATCATCCATTCCAAGGTCACTGTTTATGATCCTTACCTCCGAATCCATATCAGTTGTATTAAGCTTACCGATTGATTCAAGCCAGTCCTTTATTGTATCCCAGCTCTCCTGTGTAGTAATGCCGTGTACTCCCCCCTCCATGACATACAACTCATTCGTTTCCGGCATATCTTTAAAAGTACAGTTTGTAAACGATAAATTCCTGTAATCCTTGTTTTTTACCGTATCGGTATCTGTGCTATACTGTTCACAGCCTAGCTTATAATTCTCCCTGTTATCGGCAAGCTTTTTCTCATACGCAGCTATATCAATCCCCTGCTGCGTGTATGATTTATCCGCTGTATTCTTCTGCTGCGTATCTGCCGTTTTGCTGTCTGCACATGCAGACATGGTAAAAAATGCTGCAATGCAAAGGGCTGGTATTAGTACTGTTTTGTGATGTTTGTTCATATATAATTCCCCCATTTTGTAACACAATTAGCCGGTATGGGAAACATACCGGCTAACATATTTTTATCTTTTTTATACTACTTTATAAATCGTACCTTTTGCATTACAAGATTCACTTCCCGTTGCTACGAACTTATATGTTATATCTTTCGTAGAAGATTTATTCATATAAAAAGTTTTAGTTTTTCCAACAGTACGAATATATTTGTTTCCACCTTTTATTCCACCGGCATTTTCTGATGAAACTGTTACCTGTCTATCATAACTCCCTGTCAAATATGTACAATTAATGTAAAATCCATCTGAATCAAAGGCTATTGTAGCATATGAAACAGGATTTGCCGACTGCTGTGGTGCTCCTTTTAAATAATTAACATTCCAGTTTGCAGATGATGCTGCATAAGCATTTACATTTCCAACCATAATTAATACTGCTGCAAAAAGTACCCCTAATACTTTACCTCTTTTACCCATAGGTTTCTCCTTTACTATACTATGTTTTAAGTTACTTAATAACAATAATTATTGTTATTAGAAATCGATTACAATTTCAATTATCTTCATTTTCCCATTTTTTTCAATACAATTTACATGAGATGACATTTTTTATTCACTTTTGGTACATTTTATATAGATCAATTAAAAATTAAAAATCAGTTACAACACAACCTTATCTTCTGCGGATAATACTGCAGCACCATATACAGCTTCATCTTATCAATCCTGTTCCAGTCAGTCTTTGAGACCTGACTTTCATCCATTGTATACGGTATCACAAAAGATACATCCTCACCGGCATTAAGATTTATTTTCAAAGATTCCAACGTAGGATTTAATGCAAAAAACAGTTCCATGTCATACTGATTACCATTGGTTCCCATTTCAAATGCAATGCTTGTAAGATCAAGTGATGTTGTATCGTCCTTTACTTTGGTAACTGACAAGGTTATAAAACCCACACGCACACTGTCGAAAGGATATTCTGAACCATCATCCGTCTGATCATATGCATAATCAGGACATTTTTCTTTTAGGAGACTGCCATCGCCCCACTCCCATCCGGTCTGCTTTATCTCATAATTTCCAAGCTTAATAGTGTCATTTTCTGTATATGTGATGACCTTTGGGGATGGATAGCAATAATTCAGATAAACAATCCTTGCCAAAACAGCAATCATCACAATTCCTATGAGCATTCCCGATAAAAGTCTTACTTGTTTTGATTTCCTTTGCTTCATAATAAATTCTCCTCGTTACTTCAATTTAAACCTTCCGCTGTCCACCAGATAGATTACATCGGATAGATTTTCAAGCTCATCCTTATCGTGAGAGCTAAGCAGTATAAGACTTCCTTTATCACGCATATCCCTTATGATTTCTGACAGTTTTTCCTGTCCCTCCTTGTCCAGGGCGTTAAAAGGTTCATCCAGCAAAAGAAGCTTTGGTTCCTCCATAATGGCACAGGCAATACCCAGTCTCTGCTTCATTCCAAGAGAATATTTTCTATACTTTCTCTTATCCTGCGGGTTCAGTCCAACCGTTTCAAGTGCCCTGCTTATATCAACTTCACCTTTATTTATTGATGCAAGCATTTTTAGATTGTCATAGCCTGTATAACTATCTATAAAGGCAGGATTCTCAATAAGCATTCCTATCTTTTCCGGAAAAGCCATATTTTTTCCAAGTACCTTTCCATCAATCCTGATGCTACCGCTTGTAGGATACATAAGTCCGCTTACCGCTCTCATCAGCATTGTCTTGCCGGAGCCGTTTACGCCCTGAAATCCATATATATTACCACTTTCCAGTGTCATGCATACATCATCGAGTACCAGAGCATCCTTTATCTTTTTAGAAACATGTTCTATCTCTATCTTCATAAAATACCTCACAAAATATTTTTTCTATTAAAATACACACTTCCGTGCACAACACAAACCACCATCACAATAATGCAGCTTATTATTCCGGCAGCCGCATCCATTCCGAGCGCACAGATTCTGTTATTTCTGATGATCATAAGATAATTTCCCATAAGAAACGGACTCACCCAGTAAACAGATACCACAAGATAAACTATGGAAACAATATATCCAGCGATCGCACCGGCAAAAACACTGATAGTAAGCTGCACCACCGCAATTGTACAGGCGCATAACATTGGCAGTATCAGCCATACAAGCGCTTCATTTCCGGTCGAAAACTGCTGCATATCTATTCCCATTTCCATAAGCATATCATCAGGCTTTGTGCTCCACTTCCCGATTGCACATGTCACAGCCGCAAGAACCAGTATCATTGCAGCATAATACATAATCACATTTATGACCGTCCATATGTACTTACTCCATAACCACTTAAACCTGCTGCCAGACAATATCAGTGTCTTTTTGCCTGCACCATACAGATCTGACAATGGATAAAATCCTACCATAAAAAATAAAAATGCATAAAACAAAAACCATGACACCGGAATGGTAAATACGCTGTCATCTGTCTTTATGTATGGCGGCATACCCTGAAGTATATTTGTAAAGTATGCCAAAAATCCAAGCTCCGGTGAATTTACACTAATATCACTGACGGTGATAAATGAAAAAAATACAAATATGAATACTCCGACTATCCATTTTATCTTGTTTTCCCTAAATCCTTTTCTGATATCATATAAGATCAGATTTACAAAAATTCTCCTATTCATAAGCAACAAGCTCTTTCTTTACCGCATGTATGTAAAATATAATATTTACCACTATAAGGATAATAAACGCACAGATCACAACCCGGATATCATTTCTAAACGGTGCACTTGGTCTAAGAAACATTACCGGTGATAAACTCACCCTGTTTACAAAATGAACCATGCAAAACACAAATATGTATATGATAAACGGTGTCAGCAATATCCAGAACCGGTTTCTTACAAAATTAACCGCCCACAACACCGCACAGTTTAAAAGTCCCCAGAAGCAGCCATCAATCAGCACAAAAATCAGATTGTATACAAGTGGATGTGTATAAAATACCCCTGACATGATATCCATTGCCGCTACCGGGAATGTGCCTGTTCCTACCTGTGGTATTACCATCGGAAATACCATTGCAGTAAGCAGAAAGTCAAACATCAGTGGTATCATTCCAATAAGCGCACCGCTTACAAATGCAGCTCCATATTTTGCTCTTATATAATCGCTCTTCTTTCCTCTTGATATGATCTGGGCAGCATACCCTGATTTAACATCAAAATAAAAGCTTCTGCCATACGGTATTGCACACAAAGCAGGCATTATCAGATAAAGCAGCAACGGCTGCACACTTGCATTATCCGCACCTATCCATTTCTCATATGCAGACAATGGATACGTGTCGGAGTAAATATACATCCTCCATATCCACACATTTTCCATAAAATGCCATACACATATTGCAAACGCAACACACAATGTGGCAGCAAATAATCTATTTCTAAAAGCACGTTTTATTTCGAGTTTAAATATTCTATTCATAACTACAGCTCCAGTTTAAAATATTTCTTCACCGTATCATTGGTTTTTGAATCTTTGCCCTCTATACAATAATAAATATACTTAGAGTCTTCAGGTATTCCCTCATCCTGAATAATATATCCAAGCTCTGATGTAATACACTCGCCTTTGCCTAAAACATAATGATATACATCACTTTCATCTCCTCCAAGCCAATAGTTGTCTATATATACACAATCTGAGTTTTCCTGTATTCTCTCCATATCATCCTTGATGGCATACAGAACACCCACATTTCTATTACCTTCAATCTGCTTATCATCTCCATCCTTATAAGTGATTGTCAACGTTATAAAAAGATAACTATAGCCATTGCTCAGGTTATAATTTTCATCTATATTTCCTTCACAGCTATCTTTCAAAAAATCTGCAACAGTATCCTTATTTCTGTTTCCAAACTCCGTTGTATGCTCGTACTTTTCAATTTTATAAGTAATTCCATTTATCTCAATTGTATCATCAACTGACACGATATCGTCTTTGTTAACATACTCCGCATCCTGCACATACGTAGCCGGAGCCTGGTCTACTACACCGGTGTCACCTTCTGTCTTTGAAGCCTCATCCTTTACAATACCGGATTTTCCCTCTAGCTTGGCATTTGATTGTGAGCAGGCTGAAAGCCCCGCTGCCATCATAATCACTACCATTATTGCTGTAATTTTCTTTTTCTTCATAGTTTCTTCTCCTTGATTGATTGCTGATGTTTAATTGTTATGATAATTATAAACCTGTGATGTGTCATAGTTGTAAAATAAAAAAATCCATTGCAATTTTAATTATTGCAATGGATTTTTGTCACGACTTTACTATCAACCTATTTATCAGAATATCTTTTTATTAAGTCTATTTACTTATCCGATACCACCTTACAGCGCTTCTTATGAAATGCAATTCCGTATTTTATGATATTGCATCTGCCCTCTTCACGAAGTACAGCATCATATCTGCGTGTATTTATCTGATTCATTGCATCTTCACAAGATTTATCCAATCCTTGAAAAGACGTTGCATATTTGACCTCTATGATAATTCCCGAATCAGGATCCTCCGGTTTTATGATAATGTCACTGAATCCATCCCCTGATTCCCTGTTCGATTTGATCAGCCAGTTCGGATTGCTTCCTCTCAAAAGGCCAAGCAAAAGACCATGGTAGAAATTTTCTTTCTGTCTATCGCGAGCCTTAGTGTCCAGAATACTTATCATACGATCCATGATTATATTGAGCTGTCTCTGAATCTTTTCAGTGTCAGCCTCAAGAATAGCCTTTGACAGCACTCTGATCTCATCATTGTCCTTTGCTACAACTTCCTTGAACCATTCCTGTATCTGCAGAATAAAAACTTCTCTGACCTCTTTGTTTGGGATAACAAGTTTAAGTGCATAATTCTCACTATCCGGCAATTTCACTTCACCTACTTTTGTCAGGTATCCTGTAGTAAAAAGTACACTCCATATATTATCTATATTTTTGTCTATTTCATTGTACGTAAGTTCAAGATGAACCACTTTTTCAATAGACTCTCCGGCAATTAAGCGCTCAACCTCATCCTTGGTTGTCGAATCAGCTATATTTATAAGGCGTCTTACAAGGCTGTTTCCGCTACTGTTTATCCAGTAAGTCTGTGGTCTGGCAGTTGGATTGGCAACAAGATTGTCCACATAATTTATAACATCCCAAGGACAGTATACATCCACATTACCAAAATGATAACCATCATACCACTCCTTTGCCTCTTCAAAATGTGATGCCAGTCCATAGTCTGCAAGAAGATTTTTCACCTCATCATCCGAAAATCCAAACTGCTCGTCAAATCTGGCATCAAGAATCGATAAAACTTTAAAATTATTTATTCCGGTAAAAATGCTTTCTTTCGAGATACGAAGACACCCTGTAAGAATTGCAAATTGTAAATAATCATTTGTTTTTAAAACTTTTCCCAAAATACCTCTGATAAGCTCGACCATTTCATCGTAGTAACCGTGCTGGAATGCTTTATCCAGCGGTACATCATATTCGTCTATTATAAAAATAGTATTCTTGCCATAGTGTTTAGTCAAAAGCTGAGATAACACTTTTAATGATGAAATAACCACACCATCACTCATATGATATTTTCCATCTTTAATCTGTATAATTCCCTGATACTGCTCTTTTTCATTTTTACTGAGCTTATCACTATTCATTAGGAATGAAAATCCATTTGCTATTTCACCTATTATCTGGACAAGTGCATCATATGCCCTGTCAAACGTTAACCCGTTAACATCTTTAAATGATATAAACACAACCGGATATTTTCCCATGTATTCATTGCATAAAGCTGTATTTTGTGAAATATACAAGCCATCAAATATAGATTTATCCGTACCTATTTCAAAAAAACTCTTAAACATACTCATATTAAGAGTCTTGCCGAAACGACGCGGACGGGTAAAAAGATTTACTTCTCCCCAATTTTGCAGGAGCTGCTCTATAAGCTTCGTTTTATCTATATAATAAAAGCCCGATTTTCGTATTTTTTCAAAATTATCTATTCCAACCGGTAATTTTAATGTTCTATCCATCAAAGCCTCCATAAAAAAATCCGCTATAACTGTTAATCATAGTATAGCGGATTATTTTATAAAATACAATAATTGTGTTATTGGGATAATTTACTTCTTTGGCTAACAATTGTCTCTGCATCTAATTCATAGACGCAATCACATAATAAATCTATATCTAATGGATTATGACTTGCAAGAAGAATAAGTTTTCCTTCTAGTATTTTATTCATTCTCTCACTATCTTTCCAGCCTCCATCTCATATACCTCATCGCATAAAATATCTATATCCTCAGAAGAATGAGATGCCATAATAATGGTTTTACCTTCATCTTTCATCTGCAATAATAAACTGCGCATTTCAGTAACACCTTTTTTGTCCAACCCATTAAAAGGTTCATCTAAAACTAAAATATCAGGATTTTCCATTATTGCCTGCGCAATCCCAAGTCGTTGTCTCATTCCAAGTGAATACTTTCCGACAGCTTTTTTGTCCTCTGGATTTAACCCTACTCGTCTTATAGCATTCTTTATATCATCATTTGTGATTTTTTTATTTAAATCAGCAAGAAATTTCAAATTCCAATATGCCGAATAGTCTTTTAGGAATCCAGGTGTTTCAATTATCAATCCTACATTTTTAGGCATGTCCACATCTTTGCCAATTACTTTATCTAAAACTGTTATTTCTCCCGAATCTAATAATATGAATCCACATATGCTTTTAAATAAGACTGTTTTTCCACTGCCATTTCTACCTATTATTCCATATATTCTTCCTTTATATATTTCAAGTGAAACATCATTCAGTACAACCTGCTCACCAAATTTTTTATAAGCATTTTTTATAGATATTACCAATTCATTCATCAAATCATCTCCAATACATTCAATGTACACTTTTTACCTTTTTTCAAAATATATGTAATTAATATAATAATTACAAGTATTTCAACCGTAACAATATATATAATTGATATCGGATTACTTTTCCTCATAAATATGAATATATTTGTCCAATGAATTACAGACATATACTGAAACTTATAAAGCCAGAACACGTCTATAAGATTCGAAAATACAATCATCGCTGCCGCTATAGAAGCCCCAAATATTCTATTATTTCCCAAATTTGCAGCAAAAATTATTAGCCCAACAATAAAACCGGCTGATACATTTAATAAAAATGTTATTAAACATGCTATTATTGGTGAAAAATATATAACCGCTTCTTCATGCAATACAACACCTGCAAGTGCAGGATTATGAGATAGATTAATCCAAATATCTCCCCATTTTGCCGAGGGCGCAACCCATGGAATAAATACAATAATGCTTACAAAAAACATCCATGCAAAATATATGACATTTGCTAACAAAATATATAATATTTGACCACAAAACCATTTTTTTCTGCCTAATCTGGAAAGTGTAAATAATTGGTGTTCATCAATAAATGGTGCATTACATAACAAAAGGATTATCCCAAAATAAAATAACATTCGTGTTATTGAATCATCCATTTGAAATGTAAAAAAAAATGGTGTAACTGAGAGTCCTTTTAACGCTGCATAGTTTTTTATACTATCACTTCTTATGTACGTAAAAACTGCTACAGCCAAAAACGCAATATATACCCTGTAATTATTGCGCCATTTTCTAATATTACACCACATACTTCTAAACATTTTGTATTCTCCTTTTCATCTTCCAATAACACAATTTATACATAATAAAAACAATGCAACCAGAATAGCATATCGCGTAAAGCCAATGATATAACATATTATCAAATATATGTGTAAATGCGAAATACACACAGGATGGTAATAAATATATATTACTACACCATTTATTCAACAGAGTCATAACCATATACAAAATCAAAATCGGAGCTGCCGTCCCGACAAATATATTAGGAATAAAAATTGTAACTGTAACCGCAAGACAGGATAAAGTTCCACATAACAATGAAAAGATTAATCCTGTCCAAACATTTTCTGTAAAATATGCCCAATCTCCAATAATACCATTTCGTGGCATATAACCAAGTATAATAAGTGAAAATATAATTAACACTCCAAAAACTATAATTGATAGCAAAGCACTAATACTTCCCCAAATAAATGCCGAAATCAACTCTGCTTTTATATAGTCTTTTTTTTTCGTCTTTGCAATTATGAATTTTATATATCCGCTTTGCAAATCCTGGCACAGGTTTAGTCCTCCGCCAAATACACTTAAAATATAATACAAAATAATAAAGCCTGATGAGATGCTAACAGCTACTATATCATTAAATGATGCGCTCTCTTTCTGTTGTATGATTGCTCCCAGCCCATTTATATATAAAGCTGCAATCATTCCAATAATGCATAAATATGATTTTTTGCTGTGAAAACTTCTAGACATGCACATTTTCAAATCTATTATCATTGTATTCTATATTCCTCCCCTGTATATGCGTCATATACATCATAAAGAGCCATTTTTTGCGTATAACTGTTTTCTCCTGTCACCAATTGGTTTTGATAGTAGTAAACCACCCAAACAGGCTTAATATCATAAGTTTCATTTTTATCTGCAAACAACATATATTCTAATGATATTTCGCTTACCTCAATATCCCCGGATGTTACGTATTTTTTTAGTTTATCAACCTCTTTTGAAAGTATAGACGATGGATGTAATATCTCACCAGTCTCAGTTGTCTCGACCCAATCATACAATGGTGGAATATCTAAAAACGAAATTCCCTTTTCATCCATAGCTATTACCAAATGATTTTCTTGATTTGCATAACCCGTTAACGCTTCATTTTCAGGGCATCTGCTATATGGAATACCATACACGTCCGGAAACATAAAAAATACATATGTATCATTTTGTTTATCTGTATCATCCTCTGGAAATATTAATGTATTTTTGTCATCAAGAACGTATAATTCATTTTTTTCACAAACATTAATTTCAAGTTCTTTCGCTGTTTTAACCGCTAATTCTTCCGCCTCTTCGGCAGACATAAACATTAGTTGTTTGTCAGTTCTAAACTTATCTTTATCATTAAACGGTGAGTAATATGTGCCAAATTTAGACGCACTAACAGCAAGCTTTCCGTCATGCGTCTCGGCTAAAGCTGAATCATTTCTGATTGCTATGCTATCCTGAGTATAATTGTTATCCCATAAATAAATCTCATTACCATTCTCCGATCTGTGGCTTTGTACACATACATCCTTATTTAGATTAATCGCTTTTGCTAATTTTTCCATCAGATCATAGCATTTATCCTTATTTTCCGAAAAATTAATAGCCTTAACTTTTCCACTTTTAACGTAATAACTTGTTGCATCCCAGATATTAATTTCTGAATCAATGTTCAGCTTATCATTTACAACGCATTTTATATTTTGTGGAAGTTTTCCTATCTGTTCTTCGTCCAAAGAATTTAGCACATTTTCATAATCATTTAAGTCTGTGGTATTAGCTTGTGTACCATCATCTATTACGTTTTCAGTTGGTGCACAACTAACAAGTGAAAAACATAGTATAAGTATTATATAGCAGATTTTCTTCATTAAATCACCCCATTGAATGTTAATACATTTTACGGATTCCAGTAACCTGAGACTGTAACGGTCACGCCACCATTAGAAGATGGATTATATCCATATAGCTTAATCCTATCATCCTTATATACAGTAGATGTATATATAACCTGTGTACCCCCAATTCCTCTCACTGAATTATAATTAGAAACAAAGCCTTTTCCCTGCTTATAGGCTTTAAATTTTATTGTTGCCGAAGGATAAGATAAAGATGTTACATTTACCCCAGCATATGCACTATCTCCATTTTTTCGTACATAACTAGTGTTTGTTACATTTTCCGTCATAAGCGAAAAATTGTAAGTTTGAGCCGTAACAACTGTAACAGAAAACATAATACCTATTGCTAGTGTTGAAAAAAAAGTTTTTAATTTTCTCATTGATTTTCTCCTTTTGATATTAATTACTCAAAATTTCCATATCTAAATAGATTTTTTGTAATTAGAAATTTAAGTGTTTCAAGTTTACAAGTTACATAACAATAATTATTGTTGCTTGAAGTCAATGACAATTTCTATTATCATCATTTTCGTTATTTTTTCAATACTATTTACACGAAGCAACATTTTTATGTCCTTTTTGGTCGATTTCACTGCCCAAAATAACCTCTTTACAATTTTAATTATTGCAACAGATTTTTGTCGTTATTTTACCCCCCCCACTGACAAACGAATGAAAATACTACTGTTCCTATAAAACAAACCTACCATATACTTCTTAGTACTTTGTTTTCTTTATAATTCTCCGAACATGGAACCAGCCATTGATCTTGCCGATATTTCAAAATATGTTCCTCCAATGGTTTGTATTCTTTTACTATTATGCTCCACATCAACGCAGTAATATTGACTATCACCGAACTATAATAAACAATCGGTGAGTTTGTCTTATCATAAAAGAAGTAATATGCCATTTTCCACATAAATATAAACCATACACAAGATGCAATAATTGTAAATGTACTATCCATTTTCCACTTCAAACCAAACAGTACCAAAGGTAAAAAAGCTAAGATTACAGCTATCGGTAATCCTGCCGCCTTTCCATGTCTGACACCTGATTCCAAATGCCATATTCCCGATAAAAGAACTACAAACGGAATAAGTATCGTTAAATAAATATTCCAAATTAATATTATATTTCTAATTCCACAATGTCTCATTTTCATAATAATATCCTTATCTTTCAGCCACTTTTATCTGCCATACTTTTCTTGTAATAAGAATACATCCTAATATATTGCAAATCCACGATTTGGAATAGAACAACATTTTTCGGGCACTTTTGGTCAATTTATGATATCCAAAACCACCCGTTTTTTGTCTTTTCACGTCTTTTTCTTGCCTTACTCTGCGTACTTCTCTATAATAATTTTAATTAGATTTTATAGGAGATCTTCAATGAAAATACTTATTTGTGACGATGATTCATCTATCACGCAGTCACTATCCCTGATAATCAAAACATATTTCAACAAAAAGAAAGTAAATAATCTCGATATTGTAACCTTTAATGATGGGGACAGCCTTCTTTCTGATAAATCCCAAAAAGATATCGTCTTTTTGGATATAGAAATGCCCGGTTTTGACGGCATCTATGTGGGAAATGAACTAAAAAAGCAGAATGACTCCGTTATTATTTTTATAGTAACATCTTACCTCGAATATCTGGATGCCGCCATGAGGTTTCATGTATTCAGATACTTATCTAAGCCAATAGATAAACAACGGTTATTCCAAAATTTAGATGATGCACTTGAATTATACTATTCTATCAATCAAAAAATCGCTGTTGAAACAAAATCCGGAGTTACGTCTGTTTTGACTTGCGATATCGTATATGTGGAAGCAAAGGGTAGAAAAGTTATAGTACACACTTCTACGGCTGATTTGGATTCCACTCAGACACTTCAATTTTGGATAGATCATCTGCCACAGGCTACCTTTTTTCAGTCTCACCGCAGCTATATTGTTAATATGGCTATGGTAACAAGCTTTGATCACGAGCTGATATACCTTTGTGATGGTCAGTTCACCGCATATTTAACAAGAAGAAAATTCACCGAATTTAAGAGAGCATATTTGATGTTTATGGAAAGTAAGAGGTAATACTTATGAGTGCTGCTGTTTGTTATTTTTTAGTATATTTTGCTGAGGCGTTAATACTGTTGCAATATTCATCTAATGTTTTTGAATACAAAATTTCTTCGATAAAACGATATATATTACTTACAGTACTATTTATCCCAATATATTTTATTTCATTCGCTCATATCGGTTTATTAAATACTGCTTTATTTTTTGTTGCTACTTTTGTTTTTTTAAAAATTTCAACCATGGAAAATAGTGCAACTCTCTTTTTCCATTCTGCAATTATGATTGTAATTATGACTTTGTGTGAGCTTGCTTCTATGGGGATTTTTTCAAAGTTTTCATATCATTTTTATTCTAAAATGAATGATACCGTTTTGCTTTATTCAGTTAGTTTTTTAAGCAAATTACTTTACTTTGTAATCATATATTTTATATCACATAAGCTATCCAGCACCAGATCCAATATACGATTTTCCATCTATGAGATCACTACATTGGCTATAATACCTGTTATTTCCGTATTTGTAATCTACACAATGATATATTTTCTTATGAATTATAAAATAAAATCTCCACTCAACTATCTGCTCATCCTTAGCAGCTTTTTCATGCTGCTTATAAACATACTCATCTTTGGTCTGTTTGAACATATTAAGCAAAAAAATTCCGAAATAGCAGAGCTCACACTTCAGAACCAGCGTGATGCCGACTCTGTAGAATACTACAAAGCCCTCGTGTCACAGGATGAGAAACAAAAAGTTCTCATTCATGACATCAAAAAGCATCTCAATGCCATAGCCTCACTGAACGAACAGCACGATTCTGAAAAAATCGCAGCATACCTTACCCACGTACTCGGTTCTTCTGAGTTAAAGCACTCCGTGCGGGTATGCGATAATGACCTTTTAAATGCACTGCTCTGCCGTTACCAGAAGATATGTCTCACCCAAAATATTGCGCTACACATTGATATAAGAAGTAAGTGTATTGATTTCGTGACATATGATGATCTCAGTGTACTTTTCGGTAATCTCATGGATAATGCTGTAGAGTCAGCCGAAAAAACAGTTAATCCTTTTATAGAACTCAATGTTTTTCAGAAAGAGAAAAATAACATGACCATTATCACGCTCATTGATTCCTGCCGCGTAAATCCTATCGACAAAAATGGCAACCTTTTACCAACTAAAAAACCGAATCCACAGTTTCATGGATTCGGTATGCGTAGTATAGAAAATATTGTTAAGAAGTATAATGGTGAAATGACTTTTTACTTTGATGATCCTACCAAGACATTCCATACTATTATTATGCTTCGGCACTGAAAGCTGTCTCTTTTAACGATTTTTTATCATCTGGAGCAAATATTCACATACATCAAAGCTCTTTGCTTCTTGTTCTGTTTCCCGCTTCTTTAATGAATCATATATTTGCTCCAATAAATAATCAGCATTCACTTTTTTGTTTACAAAGCTATTTTCATCAGCAGAAGCCATTCCATAACCGGCATCTGCTTTCATTATTTTATAGGCAGAGTAATTATTTATCGAATCAGGCGCAGTTCTTCCTTTATACCCCTCATATGACATAAGCGCAAACATTTCCAGATCCGAAGCATTCGACGTATCAACATCATTTACATGCACATGATATACTTTTCTGTTATCACCATATCCATATGCCACTTGAACAACAGGATCATCCTCCTTTGATGTTTTCACATATGAAGCTAAAACTATCTGGCTTTCTGTATCAGACAGTCCAAAACTTGTCATTCCGATATTTTTCAGCTTATCATTTGGAATTTCCTTATCCGGTGACACCTGTTCAACTGCATTTTTATTATTTACCAATTTATTGTAAAGAGAACTGTTATTTTTCGACAACATATTCATGTATATTTCAGTAAGCTCACTCTGCCTCTCCCCACATTTATTTAAGGAATTTTGCTCACTATTTCCTATTTCGAACTCTATATCCATTTTATCGCCTGTTGACTTATTGTTATAATTTGAAGTATATGCCATTGAAATATTTGTTCCCACACCGTTTAACATATATGCCTCCTATCTGTTTTACCAATAATATTACACTTTTAATTATTAGATTCATTGCAATTAAATTCTTGCCAAAAGTTCCGCAGGTGTAAGTGCCATAACCTTACTTTGCGTAAAGTCTTTAATGTTGCGCGTAATAATATAGTCTGCATGAACATATTCAGCAGTTGCACTTTGTATGGCATCTTCAAAATCTTTCCACTTCATATTTACAGCCATCTCAAGCACAACTGAACTAAAATCAGCGATCTCAAAAATAAGTTTTAACTTGCGGAATACATCTTCTATCTGCTCTGGAGTCATTTGTTTTCTCATGATATACATCATATTTGCATAAGTTAATGTAGATATATATCCTTTTGCCTGTTCAGTTTCACAAAGTTTCCAAATTATAGATGATTCCTTCACAAAATCTGAGCGACTTAGTAAAACATCAAGTATAATGTTAGTATCAATCAACAAAACCATATTTTTCCCTCATGCTTTCGGTTTTTATCTCATCTAAATTACCATTATCCTGAAGAATTCCTGTTAGAGAATCCGTCAAATATGATACTGCGGCATCCTTAGGAATAAATCTTCCCACTTCATGACCATTCTTTGTAACAATGATTTCATGTCCTGACATAACAAGATTCAAATATCTCCCAAAATTGTTCTGCATTTCTGTTGCAGTTGCTGTTGCTGTATTCATATGCCTTCCTCCTATCCATTTCTTTTTTAGCTAATTATATTATAACGTTAATTAGCTATTTTTTCAAGATATATCCCCGTTGTAACATTATTCTTGATGTTTTCTATGTATTTGCAACATTATTCTTGATATTCTTTGCTGTGTTTGTAACATAATTCCGTACATTTTTCCAACGATGAATTTTTATTTTCAAAAACAAACTCAAAAAGCCGAATCCACACTCCCACGGATTCGGCTTTTGTATATACATCTTCTATTTTCTATTTTGTATGAAGCTGTCAATCATCGCAATCACACCATCTACACCGAGCTTTGCCACATTCAGGCACAGGTCATAGTTTTCTGCCTGCCCCCACTCCTGTCCAGTATAGTATTTGTGATAGGTCTTTCTGTTGTCATTTGTCTCACGCACAACAGTCTTTGCCTTTCTCACTGAGACTCCATGTGTATCAGCCACAGTATCAACGCAGAATGCATCATTCGCTGTCAGGAAAACTGAGACAACATCATCTCTTCCCTGAAAGGCAAAGTTTGCACATCGTCCCTGAATCACATATCCCTCACAGCCGTCCTCAATCGGCAGCCTGTCTATAAATGTAAGAGCCCTAGCCGGAGTATCATGCAGCACATTATCCTCCTCCGTCTCCATCACAATAGAGTAAAGCAGGGAATTAACCGGTCTCTCACTGTAAAACTCCTCATACTCATCGTAGCAGCCTGCCTCTTTGGCACCGGCCGCAATAGCCTCTCTGTCCATGAAATGTAAATGATATTTCTCAGCGACTGCTCTACCGATACTATCTGCATCGCAACCGCACTTTCTAGCAATAGTAATTATCATATAAATATAGCTCCTTTCTGTAGAAAAAGCCAACGCGCAGGAAGCGCTCAGACAAATCAATAAAAGTTTGCAAACACCGATGCAAACACCACCGTAAGTATTCCTGCCACCGCGATAGCAAGAGAGCTCATGGCGCCCTCTATCTCGCCAATCTCGATAGCCTTCGCTGTTCCGATGGCATGTGATGATGCGCCAAGCGCCAGTCCCTTCGATATAGGCTCAGTGATTCTGAATATTTTGCAAACAAACTCTCCGAGTATATTTCCAAGCACACCTGTCACGACGATAACTGCGACAGTGATAGTCACATATCCGCCGAGCTCCTCTGATACGCCCATACCGATAGCTGTCGTGATGGACTTTGGCAGCAGTGTGACATAGTCCTCGTGTGAAAGCCCCATAAGCACTGACAGCACAAGCACTGTCACAAGACTTGTTATGACGCCTGCCGTGAGTCCGAGCGCGACTGCTGCTATATTTTTCTTGAGCAGGGTCCACTGCTCATAGAGCGGTATCGCAAGGCATACCGTGGCCGGTGTCAGAAACCAGCTAAGGTACGATGCCCCCTTATTGTATGTGTCATAATCCACATCTGCCACAACAAGCACTATGATGGTCAGTACTATTGAAATGAGAAGCGGATTGAGTATTGCAAGCTTAAACTTTTTCTTTAAAAGCATACCTAGCAGATATGCAACCAGACTTACTGTGACACCGGCAAAAAGCGATGTCTGAAACAAATTATCCATTATGATTATCCTCTATCTTATTTATTTTCTCCAGCATCAGCCCTCTTGCGCTTCTGCATACGGATTACGAGCTGTGAAACATGTCCTGTAGCAATCATTACAGTAAGAAGTGCCACAACCGTGATTACAATCACTGGTACGAGCACCGGCTTAAGATTGCCCCAGGATGACATAAGCCCCACTCCCGCAGGGATAAACATGACAGGCATTATCTCTATCATGAATTTGCCTGCACTCCTTACAGAGTTTAGCGGTATCAGGCCTGTCAGCAGACCTATGAAAAGTATAACCATGCCATATATGCTCGCCGGAACAGGCAATGGCAGTAAATATTTGAGTATCTCACCTAAAAACGAAATCGCAAGTATGATGAGAAATTGCTTTAATAATTTCATTTTATATTGTATCTCCGTTATATATATTTCGTGACTATTTGTAACTGTTTATCTGTGTTCCCTGACCATCATTGTACATACAATGGCAAGCAGCACGCTTGAAGCCCATATAGCGCGTATTCCTATGTGCAGTGAGCACACTCCGCCTATACCTGCTCCTATTGCAAATATCAGAATAATTCCATAGTAGTGCGCGGTCTTTTTCAGTGCCCCGATATTTCTGTCACGCAGATATATTGACAGACTCTCTGTGCCGCTTCTTAAGTTGCCGATGCACATGGTGCTGGCATAGCCGTAGCCGTTTACCTTTCTGAAGGACTGCACCTGCATAGAACAGCTGAATGATACAAGCATGGTCGCTATCATGTCGTACCTGTGTGGTATGAAGCCCACCACAAACAGTATGATTATCTCTATCGCCACCACTATCTGACGCCAGTGGATGCGCTTTGCCTTCTTATATCTATGCCCGATTCTCTCTGCCACAAGCACACCGAGTGCAAATGAAAGGATTGGGAAAAGATACGATAGTCCCTTCATCCATTCACCCATCATCAGATGCTGGCTCATCAGCACTACGTTTCCTGTCTGCGCATTCGAGAACACCTCATTTCTCACATTGTAGGTGTAGGCATCCTGAAAGCCTCCGGAAAGTGCCAGAATAGCACTCAGCAAAAAGGTCTCTGATGTCTGAATCCTTATTTTTTCTTTTTCAGTCATTTTTTCGCCTCTTTTTCTCATATTCGCTGTTAGCCGCCACACCCTCGTGTGACCCACAGCAATTACATATTTACAGCAATCCACACGGTTTATTATTATAGAAAAAAAGGGCGGATATTTCAATACCCGCCCCAAATATACAGTGTATTAAATTTTGCACAATACCTAAAATATATATTGGATATACATAATAGATATACATGATAGCTATACCAGATACTTTTCTTCAAACTCAGATACCGGTACCGGTTTTGAGAAATAATATCCCTGGAACTCATGACAGCCCATCATTGTGAGCATATCAAGCTGCTTTTTCGTCTCCACACCCTCTGTGATGACGTCCATGCCTATCTTGCCTGCAAGCGTGATGATACTCTCTAATATATCCTGTCCCTTGACCTCGTTCTCAGATTTGCGAAGGAAGCCCATATCGATTTTCAGCACATCGGCACTGATATCCTTTAGCATGTTGAGTGATGAGTAACCGCTTCCGAAATCATCAATCTCCACCCTGAAGCCTACGCCCTGAAGCTTGTGGATAATATTCATATTCTTCTCAAAATCGGTCATCAGCGTTGTCTCTGTAATCTCCAGATGCAGATTGGACGCTGCTATGCCATATTTATTAATCAGCCCTGTAAAGGTCTCATATATATCTATAATGTAGAAGTCCTTTGTAGATATATTTACAGATATATGATAGCTTCCATAGCCTTTTTCCTTCCACTCTGCAAGCTTTTGCGCTGCCTTCTCCCATATATAGAGGTCAAGCTTGTAAATGAGACCTGCGTTCTCTAAAATATCAATAAAAGCATACGGTGTCATGATGCCTCTTGATGGATGAACCCAGCGCACCAGCGCTTCTGCGCCCTTTGCAGCACCATCACGTTTCACCTGTGGCTGTAAGTACATGACAAACTCATCATTTTGCAATGCCGGCTCAAATTCACCGAGCAGACGTCTCTGCTCTATTGATATCTCAAGCAGATGCTCATCATAGTATGCCACACAGCAGTCGTAATTATTCTTTATGGTGTCTGCCGCTATATTAGCCTTGTCTACCATAATGCTGACAGCCTCATCCCTGTCTCTTATCTCATACACACCCATGTATGTATGCAGATGGAAAGAATTGCCCGAAAACTCACGCTGCAGCTCTTTTATTGAATCTGCCACTCTTTTTTCATCAAACTCTTCTCTTGGCAGACACAGCGCAAAGCGGTCATTCATAAGCCTTGCACAAATGGTCCTCTCAGATGGATTCGATGCCATGAGCTTCGCCTGCTTTATGAGCACCTGATTGCCCTTCTCCATTCCAAATATCTCATTGATGAATTTGAAATCCTTTATATTGCTGCAAATCAGGTAGAAGGTTGTGTCATGATACTTGTTCACCATATCGTGCACATCCTCATAGAACTGGTCACGGTTCAAAAGTCCGGTCAGACTGTCATGCGATGCCTTGTACTTTTCCTGCTCCCACGACTCATACATCTGTGTACGGTCATTGTATACAAAATAATCACATATAACGCGATTGCTCTCATCATATATGCGCTTGTAGGCAATCTCAAAGTAGTGCTTTTCACCGTTTATTTCAATATCTGTTGTCTGGAAGGTCATACTGTCCCTTCTGTCATCTCCCAGCTTTTCAATCCACTGACTATATTTACTTTCATAAACAGACATATTGCCGCCATGCCTGTAAATAGCCTCCATCAGGTCATTGTAATATATGCACCTGCCCTTTCTGTCATAGCAGATGATACCATTGTTCATATCGCGGACCACAAGAGAGAGCATATTTTCTATAAGCTCATTCGGCACATATCTGTATGTCAGGTAATATATGATAATAGCTATAGCACCATATATAATCATGGTGAGGTCATATATGGAGTCCGAACCTATAGTAGCAATGTCAAACGAAAAGCCGATAAAGATAACTACCGCTATAGCCCCATATGCCTCCCTGTACATGCGCGATGATTTGATAATCATATACAGATATGTAAAAATAATCAGAATCACAAACGCATATGTGAATATAAAATGCAGCCTGTACCATAGGCTGTCATTATTGAATACCACCTTAATATTCTCAGCTTTTATGGATTCTATATCAAAAATCTTATTAGTCCAGGTGTTCTCTATAAGCATATATGTGTCCAGCACCGCAAATATCATGGAAGCAGCCTGCACTCCCTTGAAGGTCTTTACAGCACCTGTATAATACTGTGTATAAAACATAAGAGCGATGAGCATCCAGTCAAACAGAGCCATAGTAAGCCCTTTCGCAAGTACTGTAACAGTGTGCCCCGGCACAAATGTAAAAACAAAAAAGACTATAGCGCAGGCAAATGTCAACGTCTCATATATACACACACTTTTACCGAGTCTGTCATGTTTTTTAAAGGAACCGATTGCGCAATGTGCAATCAGTATTGCTTCCAGCAATACTCCCAGTCCATATACTATCCTCATATTCCCACCTGTCTTCTATGACCATATTACTAACCTATATATAGTCATTGTAACTCATTTCATGTGTAATGTAAACAAAAAAGAGGTTGTCACAACCTCTTTTTTGTAATTTATTAACATTTATTATTTTCCTGAAGTTGCTTTCAGTCGTGTCATGGCACGGGCCAGCGAAGCTCTTGAGTGATAATACTCCTGAATACTCTGCTTCTGGCGAAGCTGCTCCTCGGCTCTCTCCTTTGCCTCTCTTGCCCTTGCTATATCGATTTCCTCCGGATGCTCGGCTGTCTCGACAAGCAGTGTCACACGGTTGTTGACTATCTCTACGAAGCCCATTCCCACTACCGCGTACTCCCAGTTGTCACTGCCCTCCGGCTGAAATCTCATCTCGCCCTCATCGACGGCTATGACCATATCCTCGTGGTGGGCGAGGATTTCCTTCTGGCCATCGAACTCAGGGACTATTATGGAACGACATCTTCCTGAGTAAAACACTCTGTTAGCAGCTATTACCTTTAGATAAAATGTATTTGTTGCCATACGATTTGTCCTTCCTTATGCTTTTACTGCTGCATAGTCTTTGCTTTTTCCTTGACGTCCTCGATTGTTCCGACATTGAAAAATGCGTTCTCAGGATACTCGTCCATCTCACCATCTATGATAGCCTTGAAGCCCTTGATAGTCTCCTCTACAGGCACATAGACACCCTGGATACCTGTGAAGTTCTCGGCTACGTGGAACGGCTGTGAGAGGAACTTCTGGATTTTTCTTGCTCTGTATACAAGTACCTTGTCCTCATCTGCCAGCTCCTCCATACCAAGGATTGCGATGATATCCTGCAGCTCCTTGTACTTCTGGAGAATCTCCTGTACCTTTCGTGCTACCTGATAATGCTCCTCGCCTACGATATCAGGCTCGAGGATACGTGATGTAGACTCAAGCGGGTCTACTGCCGGGTAAATACCCTGTTCAACAATCTTTCTTGAAAGAACTGTTGTGGCATCCAGATGTGCGAAGGTTGTAGCCGGAGCCGGGTCTGTGAGGTCATCGGCTGGTACGTATACGGCCTGTACCGATGTTACTGAACCGTTCTTTGTAGATGCGATTCGCTCCTGCAGCTCACCCATCTCAGTAGCCAGTGTAGGCTGATAACCTACGGCTGAAGGCATACGTCCTAAAAGTGCTGAAACCTCTGAACCTGCCTGTGTGAAACGGAATATATTGTCGATGAAAAGCAGCACGTTCTGGTGCTTCTCATCCCTGAAATACTCTGCCATTGTAAGTCCTGTCTCAGCTACACGCATACGTGCTCCTGGTGGCTCGTTCATCTGTCCGAACACTAAGGCTGTTTTTTCCAGAACTCCTGATTCCTTCATTTCTGTCCAGAGATCATTTCCCTCTCTGGAACGCTCTCCGACTCCTGTAAAGATTGAGTAGCCGCCATGCTCTGTTGCGATATTGCTGATGAGCTCCTGGATGAGGACTGTTTTTCCTACTCCGGCTCCTCCGAAGAGTCCGATTTTTCCACCCTTTGCATATGGGGCAAGGAGGTCGATGACCTTGATACCTGTCTCGAGAATTTCCTCTGCAGGGTTCTGCTCCTCAAATGTTGGTGGTTCTCTGTGGATTTCCCACTTTTCTTCTGTATCAGGCTGTGCTCCGCCGTCGATAGCTTCACCGAGCACGTTGAACAGTCTGCCAAGAGTCTGCTCTCCGACAGGTGTCTTGATGCCGGCGCCTGTGGCTGTTACTTCCATATCTCTGTGAAGTCCCTCACTGGAAGCAAGCATGATACAGCGTACTGTATTATTTCCAATATGCTGTGCGACTTCCATCACACTTTTTTTGTCACCATTTAAAACTTCTAGTGCGTCTCTGATTGCCGGCAGGTTCTCATCCTCGAACTCTACATCGACAACAGGACCCATAACCTGGATAATTTTTCCTGTTTTCATCAAAAAGCCTACTTTCTCTTTTTCTTCTGCGATTTAGCACCGGCTATTACCTCTGTAATCTCCTGTGTAATCGCTGCCTGTCTGGCACGGTTGTAAAGAATGTCAAGCTCTGCAAGCATGTCCCTCGCACTGTTTGATGCGGACTGCATCGCCATCATTCTGGCGTTCTGCTCACATGAAAATGACTCTACAAGAGCACCGTAGACAAATCCAACAACGTAGTTTGGTACGATACGATCCATGACTGCCTCAGGCGATGGCTTGAGTGCCAGTTCCTCCCTCGGTATGTCTATAGGAATCTGCACAGTGAAGTCTGCCTTTTTCAGTGGCAGAAGCTGTGACATCTGTGTTTCCTCCTGAATCGCATTTATCATGCTGGTATAGATAATATAAACTTCGTCCAGCTCGTTATGTAGATATAGCTCCAAAATTTCTTCTGCAATATTTCTGGCACGGTTGAGTGTCGGATTCTGAACTGTGTAGTGGAACTGTTTTTCAATCTCAATTCCACGCTGTTCAAAATAATGACGTCCCAGCTCTCCGAGTACGAAAAGTGAATGGTTCGGATGATTCTTTAAGTGCTCCTCAGCCATTTTCAGGATATTGTGGTTGTATGAGCCCGCAAGTCCTTTATCGGCTGTGATTACGATATATCCGACCTTTCTGTCCTCAGGCAGCTTATCCTCGTTGGTCTTGAAATAGATGTCCTCCATATCAGGCAGATGCCTGAGTATTCGGCTCATCTCTGATTGCAGTGTGAAGAAATACGGCTCTGTATCTGCCAGCATCTTTTTGGACTTTTTCAGCTTCGAAGAAGAAATCATATACATGGCATTTGTGATTTTAAGCGTATCATTGATACTTTTTATTCGATCCTGTATTTCCTTCGTGTTTGCCATAATACTACCTGTTACCCTTTATACTCTTTTACTGCATCCATGATTTTATTTACGAGCTCTTCATCAATGGCTCTGTTCTCTTCGATTTTCTGTCCGATTTCCGGATAAGAAAGATCCATGTATGAGAGGATATCGCCCTGATATTTCTTGACCTCTTTTGTCTCAATTGTGTCAAACACACCATGGTTTGCCATGATAAGTGTCATTACCTGCTCATGCAGTGACAGTGGGTGGCAAAGCGGCTGCTTCAAAAGCTCCATAAGTGCTTTTCCATGTGCAAGCTGTGCCTTTGTGGCATCGTCAAGGTCTGATGCAAACTGTGTGAAGACCTCCATCTCCCTGTACTGTGCCAGGTCGATACGGATGCTTCCTGATGCCTTCTTCATGGCCTTTGTCTGGGCTGCTCCACCAACTCGGGATACTGAAAGACCTACGTTTACGGCCGGTCTCATACCTGCGTTGAAGAGGTTGCTCTCTAAGAATATCTGTCCGTCCGTGATAGATATTACGTTGGTAGGGATATATGCTGATACGTCTCCTGCCTGTGTCTCGATGATTGGGAGTGCTGTGATTGAGCCTCCGCCAAGCTCATCGCTCAGACGGCTTGATCTCTCGAGCAGTCTTGAGTGGAGATAGAATACGTCTCCAGGATATGCCTCACGTCCCGGTGATCTCTCGAGCAGCAGTGAAAGTGCTCTGTATGCTACCGCATGCTTTGAAAGGTCATCATATACGATAAGTACATCCTTGCCCTGATGCATGAAATGCTCTGCCATGGCTGTTCCTGCGTATGGTGCGATATACTGCAGTGATGCAGGATCGCTGGCTGTTGATGAAAGCACGATTGAGTAATCCATTGCGCCGTGTTTTGTCAGAGTTGACACAATTTTTGCTACTGTTGATGCTTTCTGGCCAATTGCTACATATATACAGATAACATCCTTGCCCTTCTGGTTGATGATGGTATCTGTGGCAATTGATGTCTTTCCTGTCTGACGGTCACCGATGATAAGCTCTCGCTGTCCACGTCCGATTGGGAACATTGAATCGATTGAGAGGATTCCTGTCTCAAGTGGAGTATCTACTGACTTTCTGTCCACGATACCCGGTGCCTCATTCTCGATTGGTCTGTAATCTTCCTCTTTGATATCGCCCTTTCCATCAATAGGCTCACCTAAAGCATTGATGATTCGGCCGATAAAGCCTTTGCCTACAGGGATTCCGGCTTTTTTCTTTGTTCTTACTACTTTGGTTCCTTCATGGATTCCGTGGTCTCTTCCGAAAAGGATTACACCGATTTCATTCTGACGGATATCCTGAACCATTCCTTTTACTCCATTATCGAATACTACGATCTCACCATACATGGCATGGTCGATGCCGTATATTGTAGCGATTCCATCGCCGACGTAGATTACCTCGCCGGTCTCACGGCTCTCGGTATCGAAGTCGAAATTCTCTATCTCGCTCTGGATAATGGAGATTATGTCTGTTGCACTGATTGCGCCCACAGGGGTCACCTCCTGGTCAATTTTCTTTCAAGCTCACGAAGTTTTCCTTCGTAGCTTCTGTCATACTCTGTATTAAGAGTCTTAATCACATATCCACCTAAAAGTGTTTCGTCCACTTTCTGTGTAAGGGATATTTCATATTCCGGATATTTGCTTTGTAGCAGCGCCTTGGCGTCATTTGCTTCCTCGTCGGTTGCGGCCTCTGCACTGATAAGCTCAGCTCTTATGATATGGTTTTTCTCATCCCAGTATCTGTAATATGCCTCAAAGATTTCATTCATTTCAGCGGCATATCCAAGCTTTACCATTTCCTTTATGAAGCTTGTGATAAGCTTTGGCTCACTCTCAAATCCGTATACCTTTTCTATGATGTCATACTTTTTGGTCAGCGGTATAAGTGGATTTGCGAGCGTCTGTGCAAGCTTTTCTGTCACAAAGTATACTCTCTGTGCTTCCTCCACATCACGACGCTCTACAGCCAGCCTGTACAAAACTATTGCATTATTTACTGCTGCCTGTGTCATTAGCTTCACCTGTCTTTACAATCTTTCTCGCTGCTAAGATGGCAAGTTTTGCAATTTCAGCCTCAGCGGCCTTTGTTGCCTTATCCTGCTCGCTAGCAATGTCCGCTTTTGCTTTTTCAAGCATACTGTCTGCTTCCTGTCTGGTTCTCTCAAGAGCCTTCTCCTGCTCAGCCTCAGCTCTTGCCCTGGCATCGAGTATTATCTGGTCTGCCTGAGTCTTTGCACTCTCGAGCTTCTTTTTATAGTCGCTCTTTAAGCTTTCTGCATCGTCCTGACTCTTTTTTGCTTCCGAGAACTGCTTCTGAATCATTTCGTCTCTCTGATTGATCACGCCCATCACGCGGTCAAAGAGGAATTTCTTAAATATCCAGTACAGGAAAAGCAGATTGACTACTGTCCATATTATGTTCCATGGATCAATTTTTAACATTGCTCTACCTTCCTTTCTGTTTCACCTGGTTGTAACTGTCAGTTACGCTGCCTGATTATTTAAGGAAGAGGATGATAAGTAATGCGATAACGAAACCGTAAATAGCTGTTGCCTCTGCAAGGGCACATCCTAAAAGAAGTGATTTAGAGATTTTGCTCTCAGCCTCAGGCTGTCTTGCGATTGCGTCTACTGCGCTGCTTGTTGCCTTACCGATTCCAAGTCCGGCTCCGATTCCTGTTAATACTGCGATTCCAGCTCCGATTGCTACTAATAATGTTGATGACATAATGTGTTCTCCTTTTCTTGCTTATATGCTTTCTTTTGGTTAGCAATTATTTTGTTTCTTTTTGTAAGCGGGGTTACATTTTCCATGCTTACGATGTGAAATTAAATGATGTGGTGTTTCATGCCCCATCAGGTCTTCTTACTCGGTTGCCTCCTTGATGAAAAGTCCTGTCAGGAATACAAATACATATGCCTGTATAAGTCCATCAAAGATATCAAAATAACAACTGAATACTGCCGGGACTATTGCCGGTACGACCATCTTTAAAAGCTCCATGATTACGAATGAACCAAGGACGTTTCCAAATAATCGCATACACAGCGATAATGGTTTGATAAAGATCTCAAGGATATTGATAGGTAGTATTACCGGCATTGGCTCTGCAAAGCTTTTAAGCCACCTTTTGGTGCCCTTTGCCCTGATTCCTGCCACCTCGATAAGAACTATGCTCATTACAGCGAGTGCTGCGGTGACGTTCATATCCTTTGTCGGCGGTTTGAAGCCAAGTAAGCCTATCAGGTTTGCTATTCCTATATAGATGATTACTGTTGCCAGATATGGTATGTAATCCTTTCCTTTTTCTCCGAGTGTCTCACTGAAGAAATCATTAAGGAATTTGACTCCTGCCTCTACGGCTACCTGTCTGCGTCCGGGATTTTCAACTGAAAGATTTCTGCCGAGAAAAAAGCACAGTAAAAATACCGCTGCCATTATTATCCATGTGACTACTACCGACTCGTATATGGGTATGCCTCCGAATATCGGTATCTTGAATACCACGTCACAATTAAGTTCCTCTAACAGTCCATCTACCAGAGCATCCATCTGCGTTACCTCCTTTCTTTTTTGCTATATGAAATTTGATACGCAAATTGTTTCTTAATAACTCAAGATGTGTTTTGTCTGACCCTTGATGTTTGTTTGGTCTTGATTTAATAAGAAGCAACTATCGTTGTACTTGATTTTAGTCACATCGTTTTATAAAGTCAACGTTTCGTTTTTATATTATTTGACTGGCAAAGTTTCACTTTTTTTAGTTAGCTTTTTATACATTTTCAACAATTTATGTTTTTATTTTTGTGCAGTTTTTCTATTGCGTTTTGGGGATGTTTAGTTTTATTTTATTTTTGTTTGCGTTTTATTAAAAATTTCCAAATAATTCGGGAGGAATTTCCCTTTTTTTCACAGTTTTTCACAATTCATTTGAATTGCTGTGGGGGATTGGCTATAGTACGGAACCCGGGCGGCAGGCACTCACAGGCTCTGGTGGGCTACGCTACGCTGCCAAGATTCTGTACGAAATTATGCTTGCAGGGTTTCTTTGCTTGACGAAACCGGCTTTTATGCGCCGTCCATGGCGCATACTACCGGTCACAAAAAGCGTGACCAGTAGCAATTTCAGCCATTTTTAATGCATCAGAAGATGCATGGGGCTGAAATTGCATAAAATATAGGTTATGGCGCATAGCTTGACAGCATAGTGTCAAGCTTGCGTTTTCATAAAAGTGCTATTTGATATGTTTGCCCAGCCGTCCATGGCTGGGCATTTCTGTGCTTCGTGGGCATAATTTCTACAGTATCTAGGCAGCTTCGCTATTCGCCCTCCCGAGCCTGTGTGTGCCTGCCGCCCGGGTTCCTTACGCTGTGGCTCTATTTACCTTCTTGTCGCTTTGCCCACGGCTATTGCCGTGGGCTCGCTCTGTGCCTAGCCCAGCATCACATCGAGTGTCATCATGAGGCAGAAGCCCACCATAAATGCTATGGTGGCGCGGTTTGAGTGACCTCCCTCTGACATTTCCGGCACGAGTTCTTCTATGACTACATATATCATGGCTCCGGCGGCGAAGCTTAGCAGGTACGGCATCACCGGCTCTATGATTCCGATGGCAAGTATCGTAAGTATTCCCGCTATCGGCTCGACTATTCCCGACAATACTCCGTATACAAAGGCTCTAAGCTTTGAGCTTCCTGTGCTATGTAATGGCATGGATATGATTGCGCCCTCCGGGAAGTTCTGTATGGCTATTCCGATTGCCAGTGAAAGAGCTGCCGCCCTCGTGATGGTGGTGGTTCCTGATATCCAGCTTGCGTAGAGCACTCCTACTGCCATGCCCTCCGGTATATTATGTAATGTAACTGCAAGCACCATCATTGTCTGTCTGCTTAAATTGCTCTTTGGACCCTCAACTGAATTATCGAGATGCATATGTGGTGTGATTGTATCCAGTATCAATAGGAAAAACATTCCAAGCATAAAGCCTGCTACTGCCGGGACGAACTGCATTTTTCCAAGGCTCTGTGACTGCTCAAGTGCCGGAATCAGAAGACTCCAGACTGATGCCGCAATCATTACGCCTGCTGCAAAGCCACTGAGCATTTTTGTGGTCTTTACGGAAAGCTCATTTTTCATAAAAAGTACACATGCCGCACCGAGCGACGTGCCTATAAATGGTATTAATAAACCTAATATGGTTGATGTAATCATGGTTGCCTCCTATTCTGCTGTTCTGCTGTTTTTCTATTTTACACAAACTTCCCATATATAAAACTATATTTACCGGAGAGTATACAGTTGTTCCGAAGAAAAAAATATGAACTGCCACGGGATTCCAATATTCTTGGAAACGGTAAAAAATATCGGATTTATTATATTCTATCCCGATTCATAACCGTGGCTGACTTCATATTTTTTTATGAGGAATACACTGTATGCTAGGCCGGTATCACAAAATAAAATATGGGAAGTTTGAATATTTTATTATTCAACATATTATTTCTTATATCGTTTCGTATATCATTTTACAGTAACTGAATATTCAAAACCACTTAATGTAAAACAGCTGCATGTAATTAGTCTTCTCTAACCCGATTACAGTTTAATACACCTATATAATTTCGTCAACCGGCTTCTGTGAGCCTTACTCGACCTTACTCAACAGCCCAGATACAGTCGAGTTATACTTCTTTGCACAGCAATGCCCTGACACAATGTCAGGGCCGGGTATCACATGCCACAGATGGCATATAAAATGGCTTCTAATACCGATTCCTGCAAAGAGGCTGTCTTCCCACACATATATTATCCTTGGTACGGTCACGAAGCTCCGGCACCGGATTTGGCGCCACCTCAAAGCGATAATCCTCCCCGTTTTTGCGGATATAATCCTCAATAAAGGTATGGCTCATTACATTTCTTACCGGGTCATTGACCATGCGCTGATATCTGATAAATGTTTCAGGAGCATTGGTTCTTACATCCACATACCTTTCACGACATGCTGTGTCGTTTACCGTACTGCCAAGCACACACCTGACATACTCAATATTGCTCTCAAGCACAAGAGGAGCCGGGAACTCAGCGTCCGGGATGACCTCCTGCCAATCCTTTTTCTCGTACTGCCTTAGCAGCTCAAGTGCAATATGCAGATGCTTAAGCTCCTGTTCAAACATAAACTGCCATATGCCACGTATTCTTGTATCTGTCTCAGTTTCATAGCAGCTCCAATACAGCCAGCACTCGACATACTGATGCACAAGGAGATTTTCAAGGCGGCTCATGCATGGCTTCAACAGACTGCCATACTGTGTGACATGCTGTTCCTCGACCATTCCGATTTCCTGATATAGCCTGCGTCCCATCTCATCAGGCCAAAGTGCCGCTGTGTTCATATAGTAGTTCATAGTCTGCTGTTCTGCTGCTGTGATTACGTTTGCAGCCAGCACATCCATTGTCGCAGGGCATTTATCCGTCATCGGATATCGTATTGAATCATATGGATGCCTGTGGTGTGAAATAGTCGGTCTGCCCGGTGTGATTTCCGTATAGCCTCCGACAAGCTTCTCTGCGTGCTCACCTGTGGTAAAATCAAGATAATCTGCATAGCGGTACAAATGATCAAAGTCCTCGAGCAAGGCAAAATCAAGTGCAGACTTAATATTTTTGTCATTTACTCGTTTTGCAAGATGCGCAGTCAGGTCAACCGCAAGCTGCTCATAGCCTATGGTGTGCTCCAATGCCGACTCATCTGCCGGCTTTAAATGCGTGAGTATTTTCTGCTGCTGTTGCTCACTTTTCCTGATGTATGCAAGCTTTCGTCTAAGCTCATCATCACCTACGCTTCTTGAAAACTGATGTGAAAACCACACGTTTTCAAATTCTGTACCATTCATCAATATGATTCTCGTCCTTGTATACGGATTTACCTCATTTTTGTTATATGGTTTTACCCAGAATTTCTCCCAGTCAACAAATAAATCGCCGGTTCTCTCCGGCCTCATTTTAAATGGATTCATAATACAAACATACCTCCTTCATGCTATTGTATGCACGAAGGAGGTATGCTGTGCGAATGAATCACATTCTAATAATTTGTCAAATATATATGTGTATTTAGAGTTTTCCGAATCAGCCTCATAAGAGCCTTTCCTGCTCTATTGTTTTATCCGATTCAAGAATTGCTTCTTTTAATTCTGCAAGCAATCCTGCGTCCTTTTTTTGCAGTTTTTCCCTAGTTGAAGCCTTAAGTGGTATTCCCGCGTCTTTTTTTAATGCTTCCTCAAAATCCGCTACCCCCATTCTATAAGGCATTAGTTTTTCAAAAATTCTATCCTTAATAAACAAGAATATGCTTATCCCTCCAAAATCCATATCTCCCCAATGGAGGAACTCACATTCCTTAGATACAATAAGGCTTAATTTCTTTAGAAAATACACTTCCTTAGGAGTAAAATAACCATGACAAAAAATATACAAGGTACTCTCATCATATTGCATACTTTCATAGTTAGCCTTATTTTCTATGGTCATAATTCTTTTGCATCCTGCAAGCGAAACCGGACTTGCATGCTCAAGTGTCTGCGTATTAATAATGGTTCCATAAATCTGCTTTGACGTATCAATAACACATGTATCATCAATTCTATATGACAATGGTCCCTTCCATTCCATTGTCTGTGCATATGACATAATGCCATGCATCTTCAAAATTTCAAGCCCCGACTTCTTTTTATCCTCTTTGGCATCATCTTCCTCTCCCTCTGTATCATAATCCTCCATATCCTTCTCATAATATGGAGAATATTTAGTCAGAATTGATACCATCTTTTGTCGATAGCATTTTTCAAATTTCTTTGAATCTTTAAAAACCTTTGCACTAAAAACACGCTCCCACACAGGCGCCTTTATTCTTGTTATAGCATTGATACACTTAAAACGCATATCCTCCTCAGCCTCTGTGACACTCTTTCCGGCTTCCAGACGCCCCAAAATATCATCATAATATCTGCATATCCAATCGCAGTCACCAACCTCTGATTTCCACTGCTTTACAGACTCTATCAATCTTAGCTGTTTTGCTCTTGAATCCTCAACACCCTCAAGCCGACACAGCTCCGGTATGCTGCTGACATCACAATCAATTTTTTTAATATCGCTGTTGACCTGAATCCAATTAATTCTTATCTTCCCATCGTGGCCTGCTTGTGTATTATTCTCTATGAACCTTGCCTGATCGATTAGTTTCCGGCGTCCACCAACAAATTCCATCATTTCTGTTATTTTGTTCAAATGTTTTTCTCCGGTTAGTTTTCCTGACCGGTATCCTTCGGTGTCTGTTTTTTTTATAATATAGCCTGCAAGCGTGTGCTTAATTGGAGTTTTTCCCATAACATAATACCCCTGTAAAACAATTAATACGTCCTATCACTTTTCCTCAAACAGCTCAATTTCCTCGCCAAGTGGTCCTTTGCAGAATGCTATGCGCGCCGGAAATACCGGTGTTGATGCGATTTCTATATCCTTCGGCTCAATAAATACCTCGTATCCTGCTGCTTTTACAGCCTCTACACACGCATCCACATCATCTGTTGCGAATGCAAAATGACGAATCACACCTTTGCCCAGTGCATCATCTCCATCGTTAAAAATCTCAACAATTCCGTTTCCGGTATCAAGCATGATTCCTGCCTGCCATTCCCTTATGACCGGGATTCCCAGAATGTTTTTGTAGAAATCTATTGTCTTTTCATATTCCTCTGTGCTGCTGCACTTCATTGATACATGATGTATACCTTTTATTAAGCTCATTGTTTTTCTCCTTGAAATCTTTTGTTGAATATATTATATCTATCACTTCTTCTATTGTCCATATATACAGTCTATCATGATTGCGGCCACGCCTGCCTTTGCGCTTTCTCAAAATTGCCCTGCTCACTGCTAAATGCACCATCATCGCATAAATCCAGCACTGTTTCATCCTTCAGATACAAAACAAGCGTTTTTTCAGTCTCATCATCATCACCGCTTTTCCATATGTACCTTTCTACATCTGAAAAATCATACTGTTTTTCCTTAAAATGAACCAATGTTATTTTCTGCGTTGTATAGTTTATTTCATAATACCACAGTCTTGCCGATGCCAGTATACAGATAAATCCCGCTATTCCTATGACCATGGCAGTTTTTATGGCTGCATTTAATATGGCTGATGGTTTAAAAAAAGCATATCCTGCCAATGGTACAATCAAGCCTGCTACAACCATTACAAAAAAGGCCGGTATTCCTATAAAACGTTCAAGTATCTGCCCACTTACCATTTCACGTTCCACTGCGCCCTCTGCTACTCCCAGAAACACCATGCAAAACAAAAGGCTGACCAACAGTATAAGAAGAAATTTAAATATGTTTAAAAAACTATCTGTGAAAGTTAATATCATTTCAACAGGCTTTAGCTTTCCCACCAGACGGCAGATAAAATATTTCTTTTTTATCCATGCGGTGGCATACGTTACGACAACGCTCAACACGGCAATAATCAGCCCATAGCCCTTTGAATCTGAGAATATGGCACACAAAAAATACTCTGCAAAAAAAATTATCCTGTATTTGCGTATTTTTTTTGAAATAATCCCGAAATAGCGATCCACCGAAAGTGCGTGCTGCCCTATAAACTGATAAATATCATTGCCGGTCATATCATCAGCCAAATTTGCTTCCACTCTCAGATATTTCTTATAAAACGAATCTGTAAAAAAATAAACAGCCAACACTGCAGCCCACTTAAAGATGTCATCACTTTCAAATATGATGAACATGCCTGCCATAAGACATATTACAAAAAGTACTCTCGCCTGCCTTATTGTTTTCACATTTCTATCTTCTATGCCCTCTGCAAAAATTTCTTCCGCTTTATCCATTTTCTTCCTCCAGTAATTCCCTGAGATTCTTATTTTTATTTCCTAAATCATCATTTAATATCTGTTCCCTGTCCCCGAATTTAACAAGCCTGCCATTATCAAGCAATCCGATATAGTCAGTTATGTCATTGACCTCCTCAACCAGATGCGTGCTGATTATGATGCTTATGTTTTCTTTTTCTATTGTTCGGATCAAAAGCTCCCAGATGTCTGTTTTTACGACCGGGTCCAGATTTGCCATAGGCTCATCCAAAAGCAGAAGCTTTGGGTGCCTTGCCAGAGCAAAAGCCAGTTGGAGCTGCATCTGTTTTCCTGTTGAAAGCTCCTCAAATTTTGTCGTATATTCTTCCTTGGTGAACTCCATCATTTCAAGCATTTCATCAAAATGCTTCTGATCCCATCTTCTGTAAAGACAGCTTAACAGCCTGATATTTTCGTCAGCCCTAATCCCGCCTATACACCAGCTTCTTCCACCGACATATGCCACCTCATCATGATACAGAATGTCAATTGCTTTCATTCCGGTGACATCAATATCATTCCATAATACCTTTCCACTCAGTGGTTCAATACGTCCGTACACTAAATCAAAAAGCGTAGTTTTTCCTACGCCATTTCTTCCCAAAAGTGTCATGAGATATCCGTCATCCAGTGAAAAGCTGACATTTTCCATAGAAAAGGTTTTCGTACTGTAAGATAAATTTTGAACCTCTAGCATGTTTCCTCCTCCCAAAGTATCCTCACCATATCAATAAACTCTGCTTCATCAAGCTCTGCCGCCTTTGCCTTTTCTATAACCGCAGCAAGCTCCTCCTCCACACTTAAAGTACGTTTTTCCTCGAGATATGCCATATCCGGATTGTCCACGAAAAAGCCCTTTCCAGGCACCGAATATATCATTTTCTCCTTTTCCAGCTCCTCATATGCTTTTTTCGTGGTAATGACGCTGACCTTAATGTCCGCTGAAAGCGCCCTTATCGATGGAAGCGCATCATCCTTATTCAATTTTCCGGCAAGTATTGCCTCCTTTATCTGCGTGGCAATCTGCTCATAAATTGGTGTTCCGCCCTTAGACTGTATGGAAATATTCATTTCTGCCTCCAGTAGTTCTTACCATGTCTATCACAAGTATAGTACCTGACAAAATCCCTGATATACATCCAAGCTTATAGAACTCATTGTCTATTCCTGCAAAATCAGAAAAGCTGCCATTTGTAACAATAGTCATTAAGCAGACAAACAACCCTGTGTCTATAACAATTTTTACCAACGCAATAAAAGTCTCATATATTTTTACAGACTTTGAAACACTCGCGTCAGCTAAACACTTTTCTAAATTTCTGCTGTCTTCTGCCGCTTTCCAAAAGATATCATTTATCGAAAAGTGTGCAAGAATTATGATATATGAAATAAAACATACCGCCACATAAAGCGGATGTGAAAAAAGCTCCAGCTTTCTGTGCCTTATCACAATAAACGCAGTATTTATAAGAAGAGGAACACTTAAACACAGTAAATCAAGCATCACCTCTGTCAAAAATCTTGTTTTTCTTTCCTTCTTTGAAAAGGGTAAAAGCTCATTTATCTCGAGGCTTCTAAATACTGCAATGGATAGCATAAACAGAAATCCGGCAAATATAAACCCCAACATGCCGCACAGTGTTGTCACAAGTAATACGATAAATGCCAAACCGATATGCCCCGGTGAACTGGATAACCATATCTTTTTTCTCTCAAAATAATCCCTGATCATTGCTCATCACCACTTTCTTTTATTATCTCTTTCTTCTGTACGTAGTACATGATTTCTTTGAGCTCTGCATATCTCATATGCTGCCTGATTTCATGATTAATTTTTGCGGTTATTTTTGTTTCATCATATCTTATCAGCAATTCATTCGAGCTTTCGCTTAAACGCCCTCCGACTACAAGCTCCTTCGGTATCCTCTCAAGCAGTGTCTTGTCCCCGGAAACAAGTCTGTAGGAATCCCTAAGCTCATCCAGCGAACCGTAATAGAATTTGCTTGTGGTATTGTCTTTCTTTTGCAGCCATAAAATATAATCTGCGAAATGCTCAAGCTCCTCGACCAGATGTGTCGCATAAATTATGCATTTATTTTCATCTGCTGCAAGCTCCCTTATGGTTTCATAAAATTTATCACGAAATTCAACATCCAGATTTCCCGTAGGTTCATCAAAAAAGTACACCTGCGCATCATAGCTCTGTGCAAATGCAAGCTGCAGCAGTATCTTCTGCCCCTGTGAAAAATCCGAGGCATTCATAATATCCTTTTTACTTTTAGAAATTCTAAGAGGTACGCCCGGAAAATCGATAAGACCATACTGCTTAAGAAGAGCCTCATATTTTTTCTGATTAAATCCGTCGTAATATCTGCCGTAATATTTTCCTATCGAGACAGCAGATATTTTTTCCATAAACGGCAATTCACTAAATACATAAGCTATTTTCTTCTTGTATTCCTTCTCATCCTTCTGCAGACACGCACCGTCTATCACAATCCCGGTGTCTGTCGAATCAGACTCTTTCATCCCCATAAGAACAGAAAGAAGTGTTGACTTGCCACAGCCGTTCTTTCCTATCACACCTACAATGCTTCCACCCGGCACTTCAAATGAAATATTGTCCAGCTTGAATTTGTCAAATGTTTTACTGACATTTCTGACTATCAGTGCATTATTCATAAGCTACTCCTTTGTATGCAAATGGCATTTTTTACTTAGCCATTTATTCACTTGCGATTTATTCATTTTGCGTTTTTTGACCCGCCTGTTATATACACAGTATATACAGTTATATACAGGCTGTCAATATACTTTTATCCCCTATATATTTTCAATTTTATTTTCTTGTACTACCGGTAAAATATGCAAGTGATATGGTGTAGTTTGTTTAAACCTGTTATACTAGGATATATCAGAAAATAAGTACAATCTACAGGAGGATTATCATGATAATAAAAAACGGCATTGTAGCAGACCCTGCTTCAGGTCTCTACGAACATATGGATATACTTGTAAAAGATGGAAAAATAGTAAAAATAGCACCTGACATCTCATGTGCGTCAGACGCTGCTGCAACTGAAAAAGAAGAAATAATAGATGCATCCGGAATGATTGTCGGACCGGGACTTATCGACACACATGTGCATTTCCGTGATCCGGGCTTCACATACAAGGAGGATATCCACACCGGTTCCCTGGCTGCCGCAAAGGGTGGCTTCACAACTGTCGTGTGCATGGCAAACACAAAGCCTACAGTGGACAATGTGGATACTCTAAAGGACAACCTCACACGTGGAAAGCAGGAAAAAATCCGTATGTATCAGGCCGCTGCAATATCGCACTCCCTCAAAGGACAGGATGAGGTTGACATGGCAGCTTTAAAGGAAGCCGGAGCATGTGGCTTTACCGATGACGGCATCCCGCTTACAAATGCCGCTTTCTGCTACAGAGCCATGCAAAATGCTGCAAAGCTGGATATGCCGATAAGTCTCCATGAGGAGGACCCTGCATTTATCAAAAACAACGGCATCAACCATGGAAAAATATCTGACGCTCTCGGTATCTACGGCTCACCATCCATCGCTGAGGAAGCCCTTGTCGCAAGAGACTGTCTGCTTGCGCTGCGCAGTGGTGCTGATGTTGTAATACAGCACATCAGCTCCGGTGTATCTGTTGATATAGTCCGCACCTACAAAAATCTTGGTGCAAGGCTCCATGCCGAGGCCACTCCACATCACTTCACGCTGACTGAGGATGCTGTCTTAGAGCACGGCACCCTTGCCAAGATGAATCCGCCTCTGCGCACTGAAGCAGACCGTCAAAAGATTATAGAGGGACTTATCGATGGCACAATAGACCTTATCGCAACAGATCATGCGCCTCACAGCACTGAGGAAAAATCAAAGCCTGTAACCGAAGCTCCAAGCGGTATCATCGGTCTTGAGACATCTCTTGCTCTTGGTATCACAAGCCTTGTCAAACCGGGCCATCTGAGCATGCTTGAGCTTTTGGAAAAGATGACTATCAATCCTGCCAGGCTGTACCACATGCCTTACGGTACTATCTCAGAGGGTGCTGCTGCAGATTTTGTCATCTTTGATCCTGACGAAAAATGGGTACCATGCGAATATGCATCAAAATCATCAAACACACCTTTCACCGGCATGGAACTGACCGGTAAGGTTAAGTACACCGTATGCGGTGGAAATGTGATTTATTCGGATAAATAAATTGTGTATGCACTATTAAAAAAGCAGATTGTGAACTCATATGTCCACAATCTGCTTTTTTCTACTTTTCCACCAGCTCCAGGCAGTCTCCATAGTGCCTCTGCAGTGACTTTAAGTCCATAATCATCACATAAAATACTCTACCATTGTGCACTGAATCCACTATCCTGTCATGATCGAGCACTGAAATATATGTGCCGTCTGCTTTTTTCATATGAAAGAAAATATAATCATTTGAGTGTCCTCCGTTAATCTGCGACCATATGCTTTTTTGACAGTTTTCCTGTTCATCCGGACGTATCAGATTACAGAAGCTCTTACCTGTATATGCAAGCAGCTCGTCCATATTTTTACAGCCTGTAAGCCTAAGCAGCTCATTGTTTGCAAGCAGGATCTCATCATTTTCTTTATCTGCCCTGTAAACAATGAACGCTCCCGGCATATTGTCAATAATATCCTTCACGGCAAATCCAAGCTTCGCACGGCTCTTTATACGCTCCCCCTCACGGTATGCCATGCAGCCGTTCTTCCCACGCATTTTCACCTCATAAAGTGCCATATCCGCACACCGCATGAGCTGTGAACGGTCATCAGCCAAAACAGGATACTCCGCAAAGCCCAGTGAAATGGTAAATGTATGTTCTTCACCTTTACAATAAAATTTCTTGGTTTCTCCTGTAAACTTCTTAAGAAAAGGCTTAACCTCCTCTACCGTGCAATCCGGCATAAAAATGCTAAACTCATCGCCTCCGTTTCTGCCTAGTATAACATCCTTTGAAAAATATTGCTTCATGCTCTCTGCAAGCTTCTGCAGTGCACCATCACCTGCCGCATGTCCATACACATCGTTGACCAGCTTGAAATCGTCAATATCAAGCATTGCCACAACACAATGCTTTTGCGGATTCTGTCTCATATATTGCTCAACCTGCTCATCAAAACCGTGCCTGTTGTAGATACCGGTCAGTGCATCGGTCACAGCCAGTCTCTTGAAATTCTTCCTGTTCTCATTGATTGAAATCAACGCTGCTGTAAGCCCTGCCAAAAGCAGGACAATAACTCCACCTCCGATGAACAGATATAGCAGATATCTGTTATTGTAAAACCCACTCTTGGGTAAAATCTCAAGCCTCCACTTATATCCATACACGTTAAAGTCATATATCACCGGATCGTTCAACTCTTCCTTTGAACCGTAAACCCACTCATACGTATCATCCCACGGCGAAGCAAACTTCTGCAGACTGTACTTATATCCAAAACTGGAAAGAGCCTCTACAGATTCAGAAAAAATTTCCGGAACCTTCAGTATAACAATTGTGAAGCCCCAAAAGCTCTTCTGACCATTTTCATTCTCCAAATAAACCGGATTGCGCACTGCTATACCATATCCGCCCTGCTTCAGCTCCAATGGTCCCTGCATAATTACAGTGTCATTATCCCTCGCATAGCGCGAAATCTCTCCCCTGTCACTATCATTTATCAGATCAATCTTACTGGATTCATTACTCTCCTCTGGATATATTTCAGACACAACTCCATTCGGTGCTATCTGTATACTCTGAATCGAATCGTCCATCATATTTGCTGCAATATCATAAAACCTATTTATATTTCCATCACCACTTATGACAACCTGCTTTAAGCTATCGGTAACTCCTATTCCCTCCATAAGCTCGCCATATATACGCTCCGTATATGTCATCGCATTGAGCTTTGCATTTGTCCTGTTCTGCTGTTCCTGACTCTTGCCGACTACATATATAGCGCCGATTAACGCACACATGCCCAATATAAATACCACTGCCGGAATAATGAATCTCTTTTTTAGCTTTTTCATTTGTATCACTTTCTAAAATCAATGTCTATCTGTTCTATATGATTTTAATATTATAGCTTTACGATAAGAAAATGTCTATAAATTTACATAAATTTCCAACACTTCAAACTAATAAGAAAAAATAAAAGAAGCCTCACTCCTTTAGTAATGTATCAAGAGAAATATCAAATTGATTACTCGGGAATTTGACAGGTGTTTTTTCGAATAATCGGATTGACAAATAACATTTCATATAGTATTATCACTTTATAAAGAAATGGGTTTTTGTCGTGTACAGCCTTATGGCTCAATCGGGTTGCTCGTTTCTTTTTTTATATCCAGAATATCATATAAATATAATTTACCATCTTCAGAATGTCTAACAATCAATGATGCATGAAATATATTGTATCTCTCTATCTCTCCCACCTCATCATATACCGGCAATGCAAATCGTGAATTATATCGATACCAGCCGAATTTTGCATTTCTCCAATGTTTTTCTTCGTTATTCTCTCGAAAGTTTTTTCCCACTGCAATCTCTATCAGCTCAGGAATCCCTTGTGCTGCATTGGCTTTTGCCTTCGCAGTCATGCCCTTCATACTATGTGTATATTTTGAACCACTATATTCATTCGGTAAATCCGATCCAATATACACTATGTCCCCTGTGGATGCTATGGTGTAAAATTGACAACCACATAAATAACGTCTATAATACATTTATTACAGTCGTAAGATTTAAGGAGGGATTTGAAATGAGAGATTTACCACAGATTTCTGAAGCTGAGTTTGAAGTTATGAAAATCGTATGGAAACATGCACCGATCAGTACTAATGAAATAACAGATAAATTATTACAGACCACAAGCTGGAGTCCTAAGACGATACAGACTTTAATCAAACGTCTCGTAACAAAAGGCGTTCTGACTTATGAAAAACAGAGCCGAGTGTTTGTTTATACCCCAGTCGTGAAAGAAAGCGAATACATCGGTCAGGAAAGCAACTCTTTTCTGAAACGATACTATGACGGGGATATCACTGCCATGCTGTCTGCCTATATAGAAAATGACAGACTGTCTGAAACAGAAATAGATACCCTCCGCTCCCTTCTTTCAAAGAGGTCAAAAAAAGGAGGAAACTAACGTGGCTAATTTTATGATACGCTTTTTAATATGCAATGTATTTATCAGCGGTATCATCGGAATTCTTTTGATAGCTAAGCGGATATTCAAAAACAACCTATCCAGCCGGATGCAGTATAATCTGTGGTTCCTGCTACTTGGATTGTTGGTAGTTCCTTTTATACCGTTCCGTTTCATTGGGTTTCCGCAAATCCTCTCGTGGCTCAGTAGCCTGAAAAGTTCTCCTACTTCTGGCACCAGAACCGCCATAGGAGAAGCTGTTGGGATCAATCCAGCCGGAAATGCAGACTGGATGAATGACTTTGCCCTTTCGGTAAATAGTGAGACACCATCCATTGCCGGATATATATTATTAGTGATATGGCTTGTAGGCATCCTTGCAATGATTATATTGGTAATCAAATCCTCTATCCGCTTACAGAACTTGAAAAAATCTGCACTTCCCCTTCAGAACCCGAAAGTCCGAAAACTATATCATCGATGTATGAAAGAAATGGGAATTAACAGAAATATCCATGTTTACAGTACTGCATTTTTGAAATCTCCGATTATTGTGGGGCTTTTGAAACCTTGCATTTATCTGCCGATTCATCTCATCTCAGATTATAACGAATCGGACATGCGATACATGCTGTTACACGAGCTACAGCACTATAAGCACAAAGATGCTATTGCCAACTATCTAATGAACTTTGCCGGAGTAATATATTGGTTCAATCCTCTTGTCTGGTATGCTCTGAAAGAAATGCGTAATGACAGAGAGGTTGCCTGTGACACCTCTGTTTTAAAGATGCTTGAGGAGGATGATTATGCAGATTATGGTAATACACTGATCAATTTTGCAGAAAAGATTTCACTTACTCCATTTCCGTTTGCCGCCGGTCTTGGTGGAAACATGAAGCAGATGAAACGGAGAATTATCAACATTGCATCTTATGAGAAGCCGACATTTATAAAAAGAGTAAAAGGTATGACTGCATTCATGTTGACTGCTGTTCTTCTCCTTGGATTCGCACCTTTTATTTCTACATACGCAGCAGATGTCGGTCACTACCAATGGGATTCCTCCTCAGAAAATGTTTCCTATATAGATCTTTCTACATACTTTGGAGAATACGAAGGCAGCTTTGTTTTATACGATTTAGCAAATGATGCATGGAGCATACACAACAAGGATCATGCTACCCTGCGAGTTACGCCAAACTCCACCTACAAGATATACGATGCATTGTTCGGATTGGAAGAAGGCATCATTACTCCTGAAAACTCCTTTATTGCGTGGAATGGAGAAACCTATCCATTTGAAGCATGGAACGCAGATCAGACCTTACAGTCTGCAATGAACTCCTCCGTGAACTGGTATTTCCAGAAAGTAGATGAACAGCTTGGAGCCTCTGACGTTTACAGCTATATTCAAGAAATTGGATATGGTAACGAAAACATGAGTGGTGATTTCTCCACTTATTGGATGGAATCCTCCTTGGAGATCTCTCCAATAGAGCAGGTCGAACTTTTAACCAAGCTGCAGGATAACAGTTTTGGCTTCGCCCCTGAAAATATCAATGCAGTAAAAGATGCCATCTGCCTTTCCTCTTCCGATGCTGGAACATTCTACGGAAAGACCGGGACTGGCCGTGTTGATGGTCAAGATGTGAACGGATGGTTTGTTGGCTTTGTAGAAACTGCCGATAATACATACTTTTTTGCTACCAACATTGGTGCAGACAGCGATGCTACCGGAAGCAACGCAACTGAAATAACCATGTCTATCTTGTCAGACATGAATATCTGGAAATAAAACATAATAAAATCGGGTAAAGGTCATAGTCAGTCGTACAATCTTTTACCCGATTTTTTGTGTCTTAACACTATTCGTATCTTTTATTTCTTATTGTAAATCACCTTCGCCTGTACTTAATCCCTCATACATCCATGTCTTTCCATTGTCGTTAGATGTAAATCTCAAGCCTTCGTAACTGCTGTATTCTGCCTTGATGATTACAGTCCATTGTCCATCGGATACTTGTGGCATCTCTGCGTAATCATAATCTGCGATTGTGTATCCTAGTTCATCAGCAGTATCCGGCAGTTCCGTAACCTCTTCCATTGGAAATTCCATCTGTGTAAAAGTAACTCCACCATCTGATGTCACATATAAAGTTGAGGCATCCTGTGAAGCGCCTGTCATACCAATCACACCAAGATTTTCATCGAAAAATTCTATTCCCAGTGCCACGCCAATATTGTTGTTAAACGGATTGGCATTTATCACATTCCATGTTTCACCACCATCTGATGACTTTTCCAATTCATAATAACGGCTTCCTGCTGCCGCATCAGTAACTACTAATCTCCATCCAATTTCTTTATTCTCATACAGCCAGTAATATACAGAACCGTCGGAATTATCTACATACCAGGATTCTGTTTCTTTAGCATCATCAATAGTCTGCTTTTTCTCCCTGTCGATGATAGTTTCTAATGGAATCACTTCCGGTTCCATAAAATAACGTACCGGAGTCACCTCAGATTCACTTGGAATATAAAGCGAGACTTCATATCCATAAACAGCTCCACCATTCAGTCCCGAATAAATGGCATTGTCTGTGTTGTCCACTCCGTCACCATCCACATCACCTTGAAGATGTACAAATCCTTCCATTGTGTTAAATTCCCGCTTGCCATAATAGAGAATTTCATAATCGTCTGCATATCCTTCCACAGCCCAGTTATTTACTCTTGTTTTGTAATCAGCGTTTTTCAATATTTCAAGCATCGGCTGTAATCTCATGTCATCATCGTAAGATTTGCTCGCAACTCCATTAATACACACAGTCATTTTTGAATCTGCATCCACATCATAGTCAATAAGGAATGTATTTTCGTCTCCATTTTCATATCTTCCATACATATAAGTATAAAAACTCTGAATTTCACCATTTTTGTCAAAGGAAAGCTGGAACTTATTTTGAACATAAAGTTCATCTGGTAAATCCAACTCTGTCTCAATGTCTTCCAAGATTCCTTCTACACCAGTCTCAAAGAAGTTGGTATGAGTAAGTTTAATTTTCTTCTGGTTACGCCATTCGTCAATCTTCCATGACAATGCGCCATTATAAGGGATTGCCGAATAAATAATCCTGCCTCCAAACAAAATGGTCAGGGCAACAACTACAATACATTTCCCCCAGAACAGTTTACCGTTTTCAATTTTTTCTTCTTTTCTACTGCTAACAATTCCAAAAATGAATGTTGCTATAAGAACAACACCCAAAATCAATATTGGAATCAAGTCCACTTTCGTCCCACCGTATTGACATAGATTTGAAATGCGAATCAACAGCACCGCATATATAGCAATTCCAATAAAACCACATATATTAGAAATTTTCTTCATATTTACCTCCATGCATTTTGCTTTGCTGATATGGTCATATTCTATTTTCAATGTACATCTCTGTTCTTAAATATTACTTTCGTAAGATTTGAGAGCAAAAAATTTTCTTATTTTACGTCTATTCTCTGTTTCATATTCCTCCTTCTCTTTTATTACATATGTAAAATTTCAAAGCAAAAAAATTTCGCATTGGAATCTGCTGCACTTGTATAAATATTACATCAGTAAGATTTAGATGTCAAGTTATCTTTATATAAAAAGGCTTCTGCCGGGAAGTATCATACATTTTCGCGAAAGCGATACCATTTAGCAAAAGCCTATTATTCAGCAGTGTTTCAAAACACCCCACTGCATCAATATTCAAATGTTTCATTCAAAAGACCAGAAAACACACATCCATTTTTCTTCCGAAATCGCAGAAACCTTTGATTTATTGGGCTTTTCTCGACAGAAGGCAGACTGTTTCAACGGTATTACCTCTTTCCCACAAAACTTTCCTTACTTCCTTACCGTCACGATATATCGGAAAATTGAACTCTATTGATTTCAAAGGCATTTCCGACTCTCCGTTTGGGTATATCTGAATTTCTTTTATGAGATAAGAAATAACGCTTTTCTTTTCTTCATCACTCATTATAGCATAGAGCTTTCCAAAATTCTTCATTATTTTGTAAACATTCTCCAGAGTAATGGCTTCCATCTCAATAGAACTTCTTCGTAATTTTGCATCTTCAATTCGTTCCTCCAACTCAACAATCGTATCGTACAGTCCATCAATCCTTAATGTCATATCGTGGATTTTTCTTTCACGATAACGGGCATCCGCAGGAAGATTATCTATTTCTCGTTCCAGACGAGCCTTATTCAAATCGACCTCCTTCAACTTACTTTCATAATTAGCAATTTCCTTATCAACATTGCTTGTATCTGTCTGTATGCCAATTCTACTTTTTATCTCTCTGGCAAAATATTTATCGCTTACCAATTCTTTGACTGCTTGTCCTGCCTATTGTTATATAAAAGAAAGAGCCGACAAACTGGAATTGAACAAAATCGCTGCGCGATGGCCTGCCAAGGCTGTGACGCAGCGATTTTGTTCAATTCAAGTTTATCAAACTCCTTTTATTTCTGCTGAATCATCTTAAAATGCTTCAATGCCTCCACAATTGCACTTTCTTTATCTTCTGGGCACTGTGGCTGCCTGCTATCTTCCGGCTTTTGTTTCAGTTGGGACAAAAGAACTACCGTCTCTACATGCCATGAGTGTGCAATAAAGATGCACATCCCTTGGCTTTTTCGTTAAGCCTTGGATTTAAAAATGATGCAACGATCCCCTACCGGACCTGCAAAAATAAGCATAATGCACCACTTTGCACCTGCCATAGAATAAGATTAGATTTGTTTTTGAGATATAAGCCGGATTGCTTATGTGTGATTTATACTCTGCTCTTTCCCTATGGTACTTTCCTGTCTGTATAACTTCGAGGATATTGTACCACAGATTGTTTGCTTCGGAAATTGCTTTCCTGAAAAATGGGCAGAAGAAAACCTCCAAATCTTTTGGGGGAGTTGGAGGCTTGATTCCGTCCATTTTATACTCTCTTCTGCTTCTTATAGAGAGAATTCTTAATTACTCCCATTTTTGATATACTACTTTCCTATGTTCATATAATTCAGACCATGGATTATTATATCTGTCCACAATACACTTTATTTCTTTCTCAATATTTATACGCTCAGTGGCTGTTAAGCGTGCAACATGAACACCTAGTCGTTCAGCTTCATTAATCAACCCATCTACAGCATCTTTTCCATCTGAATCATAACTTCCTCGTTCTACATAATACGCTATTTCAAAGGTTCCTTTATCAACTATAACCATTCCTGTATACTCAAAATCATTCGCATAATACGACTCTTCTCCTCTTTCTCTCCGGATAACAATAACCTGAACTCCTTTTTCCAACAGATTTGCATATAATATATTAATAAGAGCCTCTCTATAACTATTTGTTTCATTATCCGCAACTTTCAACGGTATGATGTCTCTGCTTAGGTAAGGAATTTCAGTGTCCATTCGATGATAGGTTTTCGTCATAAAAGAATACATATCACTTAATTGAATACTATTTTTTTCAATATCAGTGAAAGTTTCTCTTCTATCATCTTCAATAGTTTCTTCAAATAAATAGTAATTGTCTACTAATTTTTCACCCTTAACAGTTACTTCCTTCTGTTTCACTTCAATTGCTTCTGGGCATATCTCTTTCATTACTTCAATTATACAATCAGCAATCGTTTCATAATCAGGCCATACTTCAATCTCTTTACTTTCATTACTCAATTTTTCAGCCAAATTCTTAATTTCAAAAATTCGTATCGTAATTATCTTTTCAATTACTGCCTTAACCTTTCTTATTAACACATCTCTCATATAATCATTAAAATAAGAACGATTCAATTTTTCAACTGTTTTCTTATGAACATATGCTTTAATAACATCAATATCACTTTTTGTGTAAGACGATAAATACTTTTGATTAAGCATTCTATAATTTCCAATACATAAATAATAAGAGACTAAACCATTTATATATTGTGTTTCACCAAACATCAGTTTACTATAGCGAAATGTTTCTTCCAGACTTAACAATGGAACATAATAGATTCCCATAAAATAAGAATAAGTAGGATTTTGTAATATATTGGGATTACTATATTTTTTATAAATAGTATCATTTACAACAAAGAAATTAAAAATATCTTTTTCCACAAATAATTCTTTATATCTCGAAAATAAAACTCCCAAAATATCCTCATTCATTTTATCCAATTCATCATAAATGACAACCACATTCACATTTGATATATTATCAAGGATTTTATAAATATACTCTAATTGAGTTTTTTGGATTTTTGTCAATGTAATTGTATTCTTATATTGTTTATCTTCAAATGCGCTTCGACTTTCTTCTTCTTCAACTTCAGCCGATGTATACACATCACTATAAAAAATTTCATTAACGGCAGCTCCTATTTTGGATCCGATAGAACTTTTCTTTATTCTATTATTTTTCTTCTCTCTTCCTCTTATTTTTTCTTCTTGCTCAGTCTCAGAAATAGTATAATTCAAATTTTTCTCACATTCGTTAATTAAAAGAGATAACCCTTCCAACTCTTCATCTATTTGCTCTTCCTTAATAGCATTCATTATTGCTATCAGTAATACTTTTTCAAATTCATCTATACATTCTTTTTCATTATAAAATTTAACATGAATAATTAACGGATTTTTTATGGCATAGTTAGTAGCAATCTCTACCTGACTACTTTTTCCTGTTCCAACAACACCACCAATCAAGTATGAGCCGTATTTCTTTTTCTTAATATCTTCTATAATAGGTGAAATGACTTTACTGTTGTACACATAACCTATCTCTTCCTTACTTAAAGGTTTTGTTAAAGTACATTTTCTCGCTTCATACAATTTAGACATAATAGATTTTCTCCTCTTAGCAAATAAAAATTCTCTTATGTTTCATTTATTTTCCAATAACCTTTTCTGGCCGATCCGACACGTTCTACCAATCCTTTATCAACCAATTCCTTTATATTCTTCTTAATTGCCCTTGGTGTGATATCAATTCTCTCTGCCATAGCAGTTTGTGTTGTTTCTGGATTTTCCTGTATCATATCCAGAATTTTCTGCTGTGTCTGATTTATATCTTTTGGTGAACTTTTTGGTGAACTTTTTGGTGAACTTTGGTGAACTTCATTATAAGAATGTCTATATAAATTCACCCTAAAACTGTCACCAATCTCCAGCAATTCCGGTTCTCTGATACCATATTCCTTGCAAGAACTAAACATTCTTTTAATGCCAGTCCCCCAGCTTTCGATGATTTTCATTCTACTGAATACTTCCGCAATACATCTGTTGCGTATTTTCGAACCACCTTCCTTAATCTGCTCTATTGTCAAACCACCATACAGCATTCCCGGAGAAGTAACCTCTACTCTGTCATCATACACTGCAACTTGTACGCACGCTCTGTCCAAAAAGTTTCTATGCGTTGTTGCATTCACAATTGCTTCTCTGATAGCTTCCGTTGGAATTTCATATGCATCTGTTCTGACAAGTCCGCTAATCTTTGCGCCCAAATTAATATGCTTTAATACAAATTCATAGGCTTCTTCAATCTGTTCATAAAGAGGCCCTTCAAAGTCTCTCTTGTCAATAAATACTACTCTTTCCGTGCCTTTAAATAATGCACATTGAATTTTTGCAAAAGGAAATGTATTATTCGTCAATAAAACAAAGGCATTCGTTGGCACCAATGTCCCATCTATATTTTTTAATACACCCCAATTAACCAGATTCTGCACCGTGACATCTTTTACTTTATCTTTTTCACTTTTCGTTCTTGCTGCTTCTACCATATATCGTTTAATTGCAGCACACAACTCTTCCGCCTTGTTCTTATCATATTTCTGCTCTACACAGATCATTTCATCAAAAGAACGATGTGTTCCCTGCAATTCCAAATCCTTCAGAATTGCTTCATCAGCAGGTCTGGATGTTCCGGACACTCTGATATAGGTACCTGCCTCTTTTCCAAGTGATTTAATATAATATGGTCTGCTCGCTCCCGGATAGACTTCAATAACAATTACACATTTCCCGTCAATTGTATCCACACCAATATTCGGAAAAATCTGCGGATAACACATATCAGAGATAGTATTTGTAATACCATCCATAATCTTAAAGACTTCGTCTTTTTCAACTCCTACTATTTCATGAGTTTTATCATCCACACCAAGGATAATCTTGCCACCTGCAGTGTTAGCAAATGCAACAACACTCTTTATATATTTTTCACTTTTCTTAGGAACTTCAACCTTAAATTCAGTATTGGCTGACTCTCCTGTTTTAATTTCATCTGCTAACATCTTCTATTTCCTCCTCATTTTTTCTAGTAGAAAACTATGTCTTTACCTTGCAATAGATATTCTGGTATCTTTACATCTTTTGCTAATGGATGCCCCATAAACAAAATCCGTATTGCTCTTATTGCCCCGTATGTATTTACCATTAATTCTTTTTGTTTTTCATATACATCTATATCATACTTATTATTTGTTAATTCATGCGCCGGAACCTGTCTAATCTTTCTAATATATTTTATCGGATTAATTATAACCTCGTCTATATCGAAATTAGAACTAACATTCCTTTTTAGCCATTCCTGCAGCATAACTATACTTCCCTTATCTTTTCCGTCTCCATCCTTACGCTCTATTTTTGCAATTAACAACGAATCCTTTTGGAATGTTTTAATTGAAATATTATGCACTACCAACTTTTCCATTACTAAAACAAAATCGTAATAATTCTTAAGTGTTGGCAACAAAATACTTCTATAACCCTCTGGCATTTCATTATAGCCTGTACCATATACATGTGCGAAAAGTTCCGGCAACTCCATCTTTTTACATTGTTCATTAATAACTTTCATTTCATCCAAAAGTGCATGAAAAATCCAGTGTTGTGTGACCCACCGTCCTTCAAGCAAATTTTTTACAAATCCATCATTTATCTTACAGGAATCCTGATCCTCTAATTCAAACCCTTTCCACAACATTTGAATACGTGGTGACAATTTAGCCAAATCTATTACAAATACACCTATTGCCCTATTCAATTTTTCACCATCAATATAAGCCATTCCATAGTCTTTAATATACTCATTTTCGCCGGACTCTTCGTAAAACTCATCTTTAACAGAAATACATCCTCTATACCCATTGTCCATTATTAAAAACCTAGGATTATTGTTATACCGCTCCAATATTTCTACATCAAAAAATATTATATCAAACTGAGCTTTTCCATTTTGCATCAAAGCGGTATATGGACGCTGGTAATCTACTTTAACCTTCTCTAATGCCTTATCTGTCGGATAAAAGCAGGTATGTGAATCTACATCCTTAGCATTCTCGATTTGATGCTTTTTCGACAACCCCAACTCAAATCCCTTAATATGTGGATTTAAAACATCTTTCTCAGATATTGCCTCCACCATTCCTTCGTTGATTAATTCCACCATTGCTTCTATATCATAATCATCTATATCATAAATGGGCAATCCGTTAAAACTGCTGGAACCCAAATAAAAATTTATTACTTCATTTAACAACTTTTCTTTCATCGCCTACATCCTTCACAAAACTAAAATGCCTTTTCTTTGAAGTCCCTTTTCTATACTACCTTAATAATCCTCTCGTTTGCAGTGTACTAATTCGCGCCAACAATCCTAACACATATTCTCTCTTTATACCCTTAAATGTTTTATTGGCAATACTTCCATACTGGCTTTTAGCAAAACCAATAAAATTTTGTACCATTTCTCTTACTGCACAACGCAGTTCCCTCAATTCTTCTTCAGTAATATTTAAATTATTTCCTTCATGTGTTTCATTAGAACGCTCTTTATACATTCTTAGTGCATTATCATGCACGGACTGCACATCTGTATCTTGTGCAATTGCCGCTGCCAATCGATTTGCAAACTTTTCTTTTATTGCAGAACCTTTATCATTGGAATTATACCCTATCAAAATGATTTCTGATAATGTAATAAGATTCTTATACGCATCATCATATCTTGACGAACTGTATCCTCTGCCAAATCGCTCCATGACATCTTCCAATAATACTTTTAAATCTTCCGATAACCCAACCATATCCTCAAAGCAGGTCAAATTATTATTGTCCCACTCATACAAATCGCCATACACGCTGATAGGACTATCTTGAGAAGCCTTTAGCCTTCTGCTAATATTGCTACACTTATAATTTGCCTCCATTTTATATATTTTATCAGCAACTTCTATGTTTCCCTCTTGTGTTAATCTTAACATAGACACTATGTAAAAAATTTCTTTATTCCATCGAGCAGTAACTGTGTCAAAATATTCCCCCGTTTTCTCTGTTTCTCCTAACATCTCTCCAACAGAAAAGTATTCTAATGGCATCGAATTATTTTCGGCTTTATACAAAAAAATAAATTCTGGGTTTGCATCATCAGCAAGATTACTTGCTATATATTTAACATCCAAATTGCCCCTTGCATTTACTACTTCCTCATATAGAGGAGTGTCATTGAGTTTTAAACGCTTCAACTCATAACCATACGGCATTTCCAAATTTAATATTGCATCTGTAGCTCCTAACACAACTGCCCAAAATTCAATCTTCACAGTTCCAACAGTATCCATAAATAATCGCCTCGGTATCATTTTTGTCCTTTAAATAGATACTTCAATTATACCATCTCCCACCTAAAAAGAATACTGCATTATTTACATTCCCTGCATAATCGTGCCGTTCTGCTCCTCTTTCATATCTCCCATATCCGCAGCATTCTCCGCCGCCTGCTCTGGTTCCTGCATCTGTGCAACTTTTCTGCCTGCCATCGCCCGTTGATTGATTTCGTTCTCATAAACACATTGTTGCGTGACAGCTTTCATAATGCTTTCACAAAGTTCCAAGTCTTCATCATATACCGGATTGTAATCGTCTAACATTTCCTGCTTATATCTGTCTATCGCAGACAAAAATAATGCAATGTTATCCATGGAAATATTGTCATGCTGCACTCCGGAAAGTGCATCTTTATCTCCTTCCAGCATATGTTCATATGGCTGAACATACTTCTCCATGATCTTTTCATCACAGCTAGCTTCATGACCTTCCACGCAAAAGAAGCATGCCATGTTCATGGAAAACTTCTTTAACTGCTCAATGCTTTCCCTGTTTTTCTTCAAATCTCTTTCTGCCAGCTTACCGGCGTATCCCAATAAAATCTGCAATGCACCGGCAGTCTCCTCTCTTTGTACCTCTACTCTTTTCTCAAAATCCATTCTGTGTTCTCCTTCCTGCGTTGCCTTTATGCCAACAATAAAACGCCCGAACCCATCGGGCATTTTATTCTTGCCATAAATCTTCCTAATCTCTTTAACAGGCAGGAACTCCGTTTCCTTATTCAGTTGTCATCCCTGCCTGTATTTTAGTCATAGCTGATTTCCTGTTCCATGACGATTCCCGACTGGAACTGGATGATCAGCTTATCGGCAGAGACTACTTTGATGTTTGCTATCAGCCTTCTTACAAGGTCATTATCAAATTCCGGTATCTGGCAGGTCTGGCTCTGCAAAAAACTGTCCATATCCCGCAGCCGCTGTTCATAATTATCTGCCAGTTTTTTCTTTCTTCTGGTCTCTATCTGCTCTTCTTTTAAGGTGCTGATTTCTTCAGCAATCTTTCGGTACCTTTCATCGAATTCATCGGTGTAGGAACCCTCTTTTGCATTTTCTGCAATCAGTGCCACCATCTCTTCCTGCTTGGCTTTGATCTTATCATCGTATTCGTCCGGCTCCTGCTCCAAACCGTAGTTTCCGATTACCCGGATGACATTCTGCCGGAAGGCTCCTACAAAATCTCCGTCATTGCATGTAATGCGGTTGATTACCGACATGACCGCCCGGTTTAATGCTCCTTCTTCCAGTGTTTCGGATTTCTTACAGTGCTTGGTTCCATTTGTCAGGCGGTTGCTGCACCGCCATACAATCTTCTTTTTGCCATTCCGCGACCATGTGACTCTTCTGTATTCCTGTCCGCAGAGCAGCAGTCCGGTAAGTGCATATTCCGAGGAAAATTTGCTTTTTTGGTTTTTCTTCCTCGTTACCGCAGACTTGTTCATGGAACAGATATCGGTAGGCAGATACAGATATTCGATGTCCCCTGCCTGATTCTGTACCTCAATTGCTGCCACGATTTCATCGGATGCAAAGTATTCCGGGAATGTTTTTCCGTTATATACCTCCTGCATTTCAAAGCCATGCTCCACAAAAACTCCATAGGGCAGGACTTCCACCCTGCTTTCCTTGAAAGTCTTTTCTGCAAACTTTATAAAATTTGTCTGCTGCTTTTCCTCTTCTGACATGGCTATGAATTCATCCAGATAAAGACGCTTTCCTACCTGCTCTGCATCTGAAAAATCTGTAATCAGCGAAAGTCCTTTCATGCTGAAGGTCAGATTGATTAAATCCTGCATGGTTCCCACACCGTAATCAGTGACATAGGAATACAATACCTTGCGTTCATACTCCGTAAGACAATCCATCCGTTTAGCGAAAAAATTGACCTCATCCATGTTCACGGTCTGCCTCTCAAATTTACAAAGAGGATTATCCTTCTCTGATGCTTCCACCAGCCTGCACACAGGTACTGTTTCTTCAATACCGATTCTTTTCATCTGGAAATTTAATTCCGCATCCGACAATGGCAGTTCAATACTTTTTCGGCCACCACTCAGCACCTTAATCCGCATTCCACACCTCCTGCTTTATAATTTCCACTCCGCACTTCTCGATGACAAAAGCATTCACGATAAGGCAGAGTATCTCATCGGGTATCAGTTCCCGGTCTGTCAGTTCTGACAAGCGGATATGCTTTGTTCCGCTATAAACATCCTTGGCCGCATGAAACAGAATGTACTGCTCCAGTGTCACGCCTCCAAGCCTTACCCTGTCAAAGTAAATCCCGGTATCTAGAACATTTTTGCGGACCTTCTCCCATAAAATCTCAGCGGCAGCATATCCCGGTGCATACTGCAATGTCTTTGCCCGCTTCCCCATCAGCAGGGAATAGAAATCATTTCTGTGCTTTGGATTACGGAATATCAGTTCCTTATCCACTTCACAAAAAATTTCATCCACCCTTTTCTTCAGATGCTCCATCTGCATTCTGCTGATTACGCAGTCAACGATTTCAGAATAATTTCCCCTGCTCCTCCAGTCCACATCCATCACACAGATACCATATCCTCTCGGTCTGTAACCCGGTGGCTGCTGCATCTGCCTTTCCAGCACCCGAAGTCCCGGACTCACACAAAATAATTTTGACATTTCCACCTCCCAAAAAAATAAGGCGGCACCTATTCTATTTCTAAAATAAGTACCGCCTTGCGTTCATCCCTGCCCATATTCATTTTTAGCTTTGCTTACCACTCCCTCCTTTTCGTTTTTCTCCAAATCACTCCCAAAACCATTTTTTCAGCCCTATGCATCTATAAAATTGGGCAAAAAAATCGGGCAAAAACTAGCCAATTTTCGGTCTAATTTTTGCCCAGGGAGCACAACATCTTGTGGTCAAACCCTACTTTTTCTTCTCTTTTCCACAATACTGCATCATTATCACGCACTCAACATGCGTCGTATGAGAAAACTGATCAAATGCCTGCCACTTCATGAGTTCATACTTCTCTTCACAGAGTATCTTCAAATCCCTTGCCAATGTTGCCGAATCGCAGCTCACATAGACAATCCTCTCCGGTGACATCGCAAGCATTGTGTCAAGGCACTTCTCATCGCAGCCCTTTCTTGGCGGGTCAACGACTATCACATCCGGGCGAAGCATATCTGTACGTCCTGTGGATGCTGTATCATCAGTGATTTTCTCAGTTTTCTTTGCATTCTCATAAAACTGTGGCAGCACCTCCTCAGCCTTTCCTACGAAAAACTGTGCATTTGTGATGCCATTGAGCTTCGCATTGTTTTTGGCATCCTCGATTGCCTGAGGCACTATTTCCACTCCGTAAACCTGCTTTGCCTTCTGTGATAAAAAGAGCGATATGGTTCCGATACCACAGTAGAGATCCCAGACGTTTTCATTTCCCGTGAGCCCTGCAAATGCGAGTGCTGTGCTATAGAGCTTTTCGGTCTGCTTCGGATTCACCTGATAGAACGACTGTGGCGAAATCTGATATGTGATGCCTGTCCCCTGTGGTGTGAAATCAGGATAAGAAAGCAGATGGATGGTGTCCTCAATATATGGTCTGCCCCATATGCATACTGTCTTTTTGCCGAGGATGACATTTGTGTTTTCCTTGTTGATATTGTAAGAAATCGAAGTCATTCCATCGATTTTTGAGAGTCTTTCGCACAGTATATCTGCTGCATTCCCGGCTCGGCGTTTTGCTTCAAGACTGTCCCCATTTATCACAAGACACACCATAATCTGCTTTGATGTAAATCCATATCTGATAAGCACATGGCGCACGAGCCCTTTGTGTGTGTTCTCGTCATACGGCGTGATGCCGCACTCATTCATCCATTCCTTTATGATATCCAGTATCTCTTTGTTTTGCGGCACCCCAAGCCTGCAGTCCTCGACCGGGATGATATTGTGGCTTCGCGATGCATAAAAGCCTGTCACTATATTGCCATCCCTGTCATATCCCACCGGAAACTGTGCCTTGTTGCGGTAGCGATATGGATTGTCTGCGCCAACAGGCGGCTGCATTTTACTGTCCAGCTTTGCCTCGGAAAATCCACCTATACGCATGAGATTGTTGCGCACCTTATTATTTTTAAATTCAAGCTGCTTTTCATAAGAGAGCGCCTGTATCTGGCAGCCGCCACACCTCTTGTGCAGCTCACATTGCGGCTCAACGCGAAAAGTGGAAGGGGTCTTAATCTCTTCCACTCTTGCGTAGCCATAGTTTTTCTTTAATTTTGTTGCGCGGGCTGTTATGACGTCACCAATCAGTGCATCCTTTACGAAAAAGGTCATGCCATCATAATGTCCGATACCCTCGCCATCTGTTCCCATATCTGTTATTTCAAGTTCAAATATGTCATTTTTTTTCATGCTTTTCTCTTCTTTATTTTATATATATAATTACTCTTTATAATGTTTGTATCCGGCGCAAGCTTTCACACCAAAAATCACACCATAGCTATATTTAATATCGTCCGCCTTTTTACACACTTGTTCTGCGGAAATTTGTCTCCATAAATCTGTTGTAGCCCTGCCACTTTGTATCGTTTTCAGGCACATTTACAAGCAGCTCTCTGAAGGTCTCCATCTTGGCATCTATGTTGTCTGCAAAGCTAAGTGCAAGTGCCTCGACAAGTGCCGGCTTTTTCGGAGAGCCAAACTCAAGCTCGCCGTGGTGGGCAAGTATGCAGTGCTTCAGCTCGTTTGCGAGCACTACCGGGAAGCCGTCGATGCTCTTAATCGCATCGCCTACCCACTCTGCACCAATCATGATATGTCCGAGGAGCTGGCCTGCGTCTGTATAGTCATTCTCCGGGAAAGTAGAAAGCTCCTTTAATTTTCCGATATCATGGAAAATAGCTGCTGTAAGAAGCAGGTCACGGTTTAAGATCGGATACATTTTTGCAAAATAATCACAGTTCTTCGTCACACCGAGTGTATGCTCCAAAAGACCTCCTACAAAGCCGTGGTGCACACTCTTTGCGGCTGAATGGAACTTGAAACGGCGCTCAAACTCCTTATTGTCGAAAAAGCTATGTAAGAGCTGTGACAGGTACTGATTCTTTACAGAGCCGATAAAGCCCATGAGTTCCTTATACATGACCTCGACATCCTTATCGCTGACCGGCAGATAATCCGCAGGGTCATATTCTCCCTCGTTCACCTTTCTCGCACGCTTTATGGAACACTGCAAATTGCCCTGAAAGCTTGTGATATCACCGGTTATGGCTATGTAATCCATTGCATCAAATTCCTCAATGCCTACTGAGCCAACATCCCATATCTTGGCATCCAGCGTGCCTGTCTTATCCTGCAAGATAACATTGTCATAAGGCTTTCCGCTTTTGGTCATGGCTGTCTGCTTGCTCTTGCATAAAAAAATCTCATTGATTCTCTCTCCCTCGCGGAGAGTTGAAATATACTTCATATATCCTCCTAATTTCGGCTAATTCATCACTCCGATTTTCACCTGACAGGTAATCTCCGTGTAGCCGTTGCTTCCTTTTCTCTTTACTTTCAGATTGCAGGTATCCTCAGGCTTTTGCTTCATAAGCTGTGTGTTGTACGCAGACACATTCGACACCTCTGTATTATTTACCGCAACTATCACATCTCCGCTTTGAAGCCCCGAGACAAATGCCGGTGAATCCATGGTAACCTGCTTTATATAAACACCCTTTGGAATGTTATATCTGTTTGCTATTTTTTCTGTAACTGTAGTACAGGTGATGCCTATGTACGGCACATCCGCGCCGCTCTCGAGCTTTTCAATGACAGGTGACAGGTCGCTTATGCTGACAGCCGTGAGCGTATTGTTTTCCTCCGCCGGATTGAAATCCTGCAGCGAAAGCCCTATGACCTGACCATCTGTATTAATCAGTATACCGCTCTGTAACTTGTTGCTTGCGATATCTGTGGTGATCACCGAGTAATTGTTGTCCTGCGCCGACAGCTCATTGGTTGTTGACGTTACAAGACCTGTGAGAATGGCATAGTTTGCCTCAAGTGCAATGACAGATGCTCCTCTTGAAACAATATTTGAATTACCAAGCTCCGCAACCGCTATAGCCCCTATTGTGGCATCGTCCAGAAGTGACTTATCCACGGAAATGATTGCTATACCTGTATTGCTGTCATACTTGACCATCGCAGCATCAGCCATCATGTCGTTTACAAAGGTTACACTAAGCTTATCCGCCTTATCCACTACATTTTTCTCTGTCAGAATGATTAGCTGCTTTCCATTGTCCCTCAGTATCACTCCCACTCCCTGACCCTCGGTCTCATAGGAATTGTTGAAAATATCAGTGGCATCTGTCACACCCGTGACTCCTACTACAAATCTCGTGGCCGAAGCGCCCACTCTGTAGAGCAGGTTCTGCACTGCCTGATAATCTGCGAGTGTAGGCTGATAGGTCTGCAAAGACGGCTCCGAAGAAGTGCCGGACTCTGTGCTTTGTGTACCATTTTCACTATATGCATCACTGCTGTCATCTATGTCTGACTGCTGTGTGGCTGTCTGCACATCATTATTATTTTTTCCATCTGAAGCTTTTTTTGATTGTCTGTTGATAACCGGCAGAAATATAGCAAAAACAATGCTTGCAGCCACTGCAAATGCCACTCCGCAGAGTGCTGCTGTGCCTACTTTTTTTGCAAGTCTTTTTTTATTCAGCGGTTTATCCTTTATCTTTTCTCTGATAAATTGCTCCATATTGTCACCCTGATTAGATGTCTTTAGTTACTATCTTACATTATATTCTGAATTATATTGCGTTGCAACCATATTTTTTCTTTGAGTATGGGCTTTGAGTACGGACTTGCGGCATGTACCCGCCGGACTGCTGCACTGCTCCCACCGGTGCTACGCTGCGTGACTAAGATTCTGTATGGATTATGCATTTACTTTTTCTATACATGACGAAACCGTCGCTACTCGCCTTCCATGGCTCGATAGCTCCTTGCCACGGCATCCATGCCGTGGCATTTCTGTGTTATGAGCATAATCCTACAGTATCTAAGCCACTGCGCTATTCGCACCGGTGGGAGCAGTGCAGCAGTCCGGCGTGTACATGTCGCAAGCCCTTACTTTTTTGGCTCGTTTAACAAACTGGTTTGTTATGTATTAAACTTTATGTTATCATCTTGTAATTATCATTTAATACATATTTATTATGGTTTTTTTGAAGATTTTCAGCTATAATATGATAAGCTATACAGTAAATATGAATTTAATATTCAACTACCGAAATATAAGGATATAGAAATGAATAAAAAAGTTTACAAAACATTGGAATATAACAAAATCCTCACCATGCTAAGCAGCTACGCAGCATGTGATGAGACAAAGAAGCGGTGTCTTTCGCTTGAGCCTATCACCGATTTATACGAAATCAGACATCTGCAGACCACCACTGCCGATGCACTAAGCCGCCTGTACAAGGACAGCGGAATATCCTTCGTTGGCATACACAATGTGCATGCTTCTCTAAAGAGGCTTGATATCGGCGGAGCTCTGAATACGACCGAGCTTCTTCGCATCTGCAGTCTTTTGGAGGTTGCAAAGCGCGTGAAGGCCTATGGCAGAAGCGCCATGGATAATGAAAAGCAGGATTCTCTCTCCGGTCTGTTTGCAGGGATTGAACCGGTTTCTGCGCTCTGCGATGAGATTAAGAGGTGCATTTTATCTGAGGAAGAGATTGCCGATGATGCGAGTCCTGAGCTTTTTAAGATAAGAAAGAGCATACGCGGCATGAACGACAGAATCCATGCGCAGCTCACCAAGCTCATGAACAACAGCACAACGAGGACATATCTGCAGGATGCGGTTGTGACCATGCGCGACGGCAGATATTGTCTGCCTGTAAAGGCTGAGGCTAAAGGCAATGTACCCGGAATGATGCACGACCAGTCATCTACCGGCTCTACCCTTTTTATCGAGCCGATGGCTGTCGTCAATTTGAATAATGAGCTCAAGGAGCTTTTCATAAAGGAGCAGGAGGAGATTGAAAAAATCCTTGCAGCGCTCAGCGACAAGGTTGCCATGAATGCGGCTGCTTTGGAGCAGGACTATGAGATTCTTTCAGAGCTTGACTTCATTTTTGCAAAAGCAAATCTGGCTAAATCATACAACGGTGTGGCACCTGAGTTCAACACCGATGGGCATATCAATATCAGAAAGGGCCGTCATCCGCTTTTGGATGCTAAAAAGGTGGTCCCTATAGATGTACGGCTCGGCGAAGAATATAAGCAGCTCATCATCACCGGACCAAACACCGGTGGTAAGACGGTTTCACTAAAGACTGTCGGACTTTTGACTCTCATGGGTCAGGCAGGTCTTCACATTCCTGCGGCTGACAGGTCAAAGCTCGCCATCTTTGAGGATGTCTTTGCGGATATAGGCGATGAGCAGAGTATTGAGCAAAGTCTCAGTACCTTCTCGTCTCACATGACCAATATCGTAAAAATTCTTGAAAAAGCTGACGACAGAAGCCTTTGCCTGTTCGATGAGCTCTGCTCGGGAACCGACCCGACAGAGGGTGCGGCGCTTGCCATCTCAATTTTAAACAGGCTGCACCGGTATGGCGCCATCACCATGGCCACCACACACTACAGTGAGCTGAAGGTGTATGCGCTTTCCACAGACGGTGTGGAAAATGCCTGCTGTGAGTTCAATGTGGAGACTTTAAGCCCTACCTACCGCCTGTTAATCGGTATTCCTGGAAAGAGTAACGCATTTGCAATCTCATCAAAGCTTGGTCTGGACGAAAACATCATCGAAGATGCAAAAAGCAGAATTAATGATAACGACCTTGATTTTGAGGATCTGATTGCAAGCCTCGAGTCACAGCGACAAACCATCGAAAAGGAACAGCTTGAAATCAACAGCTACAAGGCCGAGATTGAAAAGCTCAAGAAACAGCTCGAAGAGAAAAATGAGCGCATAGATAAGAGCAAAGACAAGATTTTACGCGAGGCAAATGAGGAAGCCTACAAGATACTGCAGGATGCAAAGGAGCTTGCCGACAAAACCATCCGCAATTTCAACAAATACGGACAGGGACAGGCTCCTATGAGCCAGATGGAAAAGGAGCGCTCTGCCCTTCGTGACAAGATGAATGACAAGGAAAAGAAGCTGTCAGACATCAAGAAAAACACTGCCAAGGCAAATCACAAGGCGCCTAAGAAGCTGCGCATCGGTGATTCTGTGCTTGTGCTCTCCCTCAATCTGAAGGGAACTGTCCACACTCTGCCAAACGCCAAGGGCGATTTGTATGTGCAGATGGGTATACTGCGCTCGCTGGTTAATATTAATGACCTCGTGCTCTTAAACGACGATGTCTCTCCTGCCAAGAAGTACGGCGGCAGCGGAAGCAAGATAAAGATGAGCAAGTCAATGTCAGTTTCATCAGAAATCAACCTGATAGGAAAGACTACGGATGAGGCGCTTGCTCTCTTGGATAAATACTTAGACGACGCATATATCGCTCATCTTTCATCAGTGCGCATTGTCCACGGAAAAGGCACCGGTGCACTGCGAAAGGCTGTGCATGGACTTTTGAAGAGGACAAAAACTATTGCGGAATACCATCTCGGTGAGTTTGGTGAGGGCGATGCCGGAGTAACCATCGCAACCTTTAAATAACGACAATTTACTTTTTACAGAATATAAATAATTTTTAAGAAGGAGATTCGAAATGGCTGTTAAACAGAAAATACTGATAGTAGACGACGACAACAATATAGCAGAGCTTATATCTCTATATCTGACCAAGGAATGCTATGACACCAAAATCGTAAATGACGGTGAGCAGGCGCTTATCGCATTTGAGCACTACAAGCCAAACATGCTTCTTTTGGACCTCATGCTTCCGGGCATAGACGGCTATCAGGTATGCCGTGAGATACGTGCAAAGTCCGATGTGCCGATTATCATGCTCTCCGCAAAGGGCGAGGTATTTGACAAGGTTTTAGGCCTGGAGCTTGGCGCCGATGACTATATACTCAAGCCCTTTGACTCAAAGGAGCTTGTGGCAAGAGTCAAGGCCGTGCTCAGACGCTTCCAGCCTGCAAAGCCGGAGGCCTATGCTTCCGTAGATATCAAGTGTGTGGAGTACCCGGGGCTTATTGTAAATCTGTCCAACTACTCTGTCACTTATGACGGACAGCAGATTGATATGCCGCCAAAGGAGCTTGAGCTTTTATATTTTCTTGCCTCATCTCCAAATCAGGTGTTTACAAGGGAGCAGCTTCTGGACAACATATGGGGCTATGAATATGTCGGCGACACCCGCACTGTCGACGTGCATGTAAAGCGTCTCCGCGAGAAAATCAAGGACAAGCCTACCTGGCGTATCGCAACTGTCTGGGGCATCGGATACAAATTTGAGGTAAAATAAATAATGAAGCATACCATCTACACTAAGCTGTTAATCAGCTATCTGATTTACGGTGTCATCGCTTTTTTCATTATATGCACCTTTACACAGCATCTCACCACAGACTATATCGAAAAGCAGGAGGCTTCCAATCTCTACAGGGAGGCCTCCATCATTGCAGGTGATTACGCCAATGAATACTTTGGCTCATCCATGTCGCTAAGTGATTTCCAGAATCACATGAAAATTGTAGCCGACTATATGGATGCCGAGGTATGGGTGGTCAGCCCTGACGGTGAGCTGCTCATGGACTCAGATGATCCGTCAATAGGCATTGATACTCAAAATGACAGTTCTAAGCCTGTAGTGATAAATGGCTTTGATGTCACCGATTTTGGTAGCAACAACTATATGATTGGAGATTTTTACGGCTCCTTCAAGCATAAGATGCTGTCCGTATTTTCCCCGGTAAATGTCTCGTACCAGAATATCGGCTACATAGTCATTCACAAGACAATGAGCCATATCACGGCAGGTGTAAACGGTTTTATGAATATCTCCTTTTACACTGTAGCGCTCATTTTTGCAGTGGCATTTATTATGCTTGTCATGATGAGCCGCTCCATTTACCAGCCAATCACACGAATCACAAAGACCGCAAAGAAGTATGCAAAGGGCGATTTCACTGCCCAGATTGATGTACATTCCAACGACGAAATCGGCTATCTGGCAAACACACTCAACTACATGGCAACGGAGCTAGATACTCTTGAGGAGGATCAGCGCAAGTTTGTTTCCAACGTGTCACACGACTTCCGCTCCCCTCTTACCTCGATAAAGGGCTACGTGGAGGCTATGCTGGACGGAACAATCCCTGTTGAGATGCAGGATAAGTATTTAAATATCATACTTTTTGAAACCGAGAGGCTTAATAAGCTCACCAAGAGTCTTATTGATCTGAACCAGTTCGGTCATCACGGCATACACCTGGATATTGCTGATTTTGACATCAATACAATGATCCGCACGACAATCCTTACCTTCGAGGGTAAATGCAGTGAAAAGGGCTTAAGCTTTGACCTGCTGCTTACCGGAAAAGAGCTTTTCGTGCGCGGTGATATGGTCAAAATCCAGCAGATTCTTTACAACCTGATAGACAACGCTGTGAAGTTTTCAAATAATGATTCGAGTATCAAGATTGAGACGAGTATCAGAAATGAAAAGGTGTTTATATCAGTAAAGGATCACGGTATCGGTATACCAAAGGACAGCCTTTCAAAGATCTGGGAGCGCTTCTACAAGAGTGATTTATCCCGCGGAAAGGATAAGCGCGGTACGGGACTTGGCCTGTCTATAGTTAAAGAAATTGTACAGGCGCATGGTGAGAATATAAATGTGATAAGCACTGAGGGTGTGGGAACTGAGTTTATATTTACGCTGCCGCTCAGCAAAAAAGAAGGGTGAGGCGCAGCTCATCATATGATAGGTGTGGTGGGCGCCTCGCTTTTTAGGTTGTGAGGCTACCGGCATAGCACACAGTATATTCCTCAGAAAAATGTGAAGTCAGCCGCGGTTGTTTGTCCGGGCAGATTACGGTTTTATTTACATTTTCTTTCTTTTTTACTTTATGGAACTCCGCGGCAGTTCACATTTTTCTTCGGAACACACCGTGTACTCTCCGGCTAATTCAGGTTTATGAGCGAGGCGCTTTGCTACCTTGCATTCTGGCAGTGCCGGACTTATTTCACTGGCGTGAAATTTTGTCCGGCACTTTTTCTTCTTAAAATTTGAAGCTCATTTCACTTATGCGAAATGAGCTTATTTAATAGTTATATATTGTTTATAAATATTCTGAGCCGCCTTGAAAACACAAGAAAAACTGATTTTAAATAATTACACTTATATCACATTTTTATGGCTCGTATTTGCTGCCGGCCGGGTCGGTTACTGTGTAGTCTCCGCCGGATATGTCGGCTGTGGTTTCAAAGTCTGTGATGTCCTGATTTACGGTACCATCGAACAAGTCATATGTGAAGGTGTAGCCCTGTGCCGATACTGCTTTGACATATATTTTGATATTGCTTGCAGCTGTGACAGGGATTAAGTCTTCGATTTTGACTGTGCCTTCGAGGCTATGGAGCTTACCATCGTCCTCTTTTAAGGCATCAGAGGTATCATTTTCCGTGTTATTCTTTGAGCCATCTTTTTTGGCATCATCCTTCCGACTTAAAGCAGATGTGATGGAGTCTGTGTCTGCAGAGTCTGCACTGTCTGTGCCGTTTTCTGCCAACAGCTGTCTGATATCGTAGGTCTTTAGCTCTGTTCCTGAGCTTGCAACTACGAGCTGCACACTGTTAAAGTCAAAGTAATCATTTCCCATGACTGCTACATCTACATCTGTGCCAAGCTTTATGCTGCCATTGTCAAAGGTTGGTTTATCGGCAAGTATGCCTGATGCTACATTTTTGAACACTGATGTCACACCTTCAAACTCATCGAGCACCTCTGTGCTTCTCTTATTTCCGTCAACAAACAGAAATGTCACATTGCCTGCATAGTCCTCAGACAGTGGAAGTGTGGCCTCGCCCGTATACTTTATGCCGTTTAGCTCAAGCGGTATCTCGTTTGTACCGAAAAATACACTGGTTTTTGTATCCTCTGTGTACTCCTTTGGCACCACCGAGACTGAGACTGTGTATGTCATATCGGTAAAGTCTGCACTTTTTAAGGAAATGTCCCAGTCTGTTATGAGGCTGGCCTCCTCCTCAAGGGTGGACTTGATATCATCCTGCATGGTCTGCACATCGGAAAGTATCACCGATGTGTTGTCTGAGGTGTATGACATCTGTGTCTCGAGCTTTTTTATCCTGTTATTAAGCAATACTGCCCCCGCAATAAGTGCGGCGAGCAGTATTATGGTAATCGCATTGAAAATATTTTTTTTCAAATTCATATTATAGTGTTATTCCTCATCTTCCTCTGCAGCTACAGCTATTCCAAGCTCATCAAGCTGCTTTGGATCTACAGTTCCGGGTGCCTCTGACATGAGGTCTGAAGCGTCCTTTACCTTAGGGAATGCAATAACCTCCTTGATATTGTCTGTATGCAGCATATGCATGCAAATACGGTCAACACCGAAGGCAAGTCCTGCGTGTGGCGGTACACCATATGAGAATGCATCAAGCAGGAATCCAAACTGCTCATGTGCACGCTCCTTTGTGAAACCAAGCACCTCAAACATCTTCTCCTGGATGTCATCCTGATGGATACGCACTGAACCTCCACCGAGCTCTGTACCATTGAGTACGATATCATATGCCTTTGCACGAACTGCGCCCGGATCTGAGTCTATCTTGTCCCAATCCTCCTCCATAGGCATAGTGAATGGATGATGCATTGCCATAAATCTGTTTTCCTCATCAGACCACTCAAGGAGTGGGAACTCAGTTACCCAGAGGAAATTGTACTTGTTCTCATCAATCAGGCCAAGCTCAGCTCCGAGCATGAGACGAAGCGCTCCAAGTACATTCCATACGATTTTATTCTTATCAGCTGCAAAAAGGAGTAAATCTCCCGGCTTTCCGTTCATCTTTGCAACAAGTGCATCAAGCTCAGCTTCTGTCATAAACTTGGCAAATGATGACTTGTATGTGCCATCCTCATTGATGCACAGATAAGCAAGTCCCTTTGCTCCACAGCCCTTTGCGTGCTCTACAAGCTTGTCAATCTTCTTACGAGGCATCTTTGCCTGTCCCTCTACATTGATACCACGGACAGAGCCACCGTTTTCAAGAGCTCCTGTGAATACTCCAAAGCCACAGTCCTTTACCACTTCCGAAACATCGCAAAGCTCCATACCAAAGCGTGTATCAGGCTTGTCAGAACCAAATCTGTCCATAGCCTCCTGCCAAGGCATACGCTTAAACGGAATCTCAACATCCACATTTATGACCTCTTTAAAAAGGTGCTTTAACAGTCTCTCATTTACCTCGATTACATCATCGATATCTACGAATGAAAGCTCCATATCGGCCTGTGTAAACTCAGGCTGTCTGTCTGCACGCAGATCCTCATCACGGAAGCATCGTGCAATCTGGAAATATCTGTCATAGCCTGAAGCCATCAGAAGCTGCTTAAAGAGCTGTGGTGACTGTGGAAGCGCATAAAAATGTCCGTGGTGTATACGGCTTGGCACGAGATAGTCTCTGGCGCCCTCCGGTGTAGACTTGCAAAGGATTGGTGTCTCTATCTCCAAAAAGCCCTCGTTTGCCATAAAGTCACGCATCACGCGAAGCACATTGCTTCTGAGCATGAGATTTCTCTGGATATCAGGACGACGAAGATCCAGATAACGGTATTTAAGTCTGATGTCCTCGCTGGTCTTTGAATTCTCCTCAATCTGGAATGGAGGTGTCTGTGCCTCTGAAAGCACTCTGATTGATGTAGCGATAACCTCGATATCACCTGTCTTTAAGTTCTCATTGACAGCAGCTGTTCTCTTCTGGACAGTTCCCTCAACTGCGATGACGAACTCACTTCTTAAGGTGCCTGCCTTTTCAAAGCCCTCTGCACCTACATTTTCCTCACCGAATACTATCTGAAGTATTCCGCTTCTGTCTCTTAAATCTACGAAAATGAGACTTCCTAAATTTCTTCTCTTCTGTACCCAGCCCATGACGGTAACCTTCTCACCGATATTGGCATTTGATACCTCTGTACATCTATGGCTTCTATGTAAGCCCTGCATTGATTCTGCCATTTTATACTCCTTATATTTCTACTATATATTTATTCTAATAACTGTTTGATACCGCTGCTACACAACTAATCTGCTGCTTATCAGATTCCTATCTGTTAAAGAACTCAACAAACTCCTCGTAGCCCTCTTTCATAAGCTGCTCCTTCTGGAATTTCTTGTTCTTGTTCATGCGCACAACAAGCACCTGCTGTCCGTTTGCTCTTGCGTCTTTTGCCTGGTTCATGACATCAACAAGCTTGTCTGCCGGATATTTCTTCTCAACCAGATAAGCCACCTTCTTTGGACTCTCAGGAATCTTGAAGCCGCTCTCCATGAGAAGCAGGATAATTCTCTCAAAACCGATTGAAAAACCACAGGCCGGTACATCATTTCCGGTGAACTTTCCAATCATCTTGTCATATCGTCCGCCACCGCCACAGGCTGCGCCAAGCTCAGGCATTGATATCTCAAAAATAGTTCCTGTGTAGTAGCTCATTCCACGAACAAGTGTAGGGTCAAATACGAGCTCAAACTTTGCTCCCTTTGTGGCATTGACAGCCGTAGCTATCTCTGTCATATTTGTAACCACTTCTTCGTCTAAATATTCACCAAGCTTTTCTGAAAGTATATTTACACCCTCAGTGACATCCCTTGTCTGCTCCAAAAGCTTGAACAAATCAAGATATTTGTCAATATTTTCCTGTGGGTAGCCATCCTGTGCAAGCTCACTTGCAACGCCTTCCACTCCTATCTTGTCCATCTTATCGAGTGTGATAAATACGCTGTCGTAGTCCTCCTCAGCGAAACCACTGTAAGCAGCCATTGCCTTTAGGATTCTTCTCTCGTTGATTCTTATCTCAAAGTTCTCGAAGCCGAGTCTGCCGATTGTGGTAGTGGTTGCTGTAATCAGCTCTATCTCTGCCAGATTGCTTGGCTCTCCGAGTATATCTATATCACACTGTGTAAACTGTCTGTAGCGGCCTCTCTGAGGTCTGTCTGCTCTCCACACACTGCCCATCTGAAGTGCCTTAAACGGCGATGGCAGGTTGTTGGCATTGTTTGAATAATATCTTGAAAGTGGCACTGTAAGGTCGTAGCGCATTCCAAAGTCTACTACATCCGATTCTTCCTTTGCTGTCTCCAGATTCAGCTTCTCGCCTCTCTTCATTACCTTGAAGATCAGCTTCTCATTTTCTCCGCCCTGCTTGCTTGTGAGATTCGCTATATTCTCCATGCATGGTGTCTCTATCGGTGTAAATCCGAAGCTTCTGTATGTATCCTTGATCACACTTGTCACATAATCACGGATTTCCATCTCTGCAGGTAGTATATCCTTCATGCCGTTGACCGGCTTTTTGCTCAGTGCCATTTGGTTTCCTCCATCTATATTAAAATATTGAATTCATTAGCTATTCTATTATACTTTTCGGTTTTGCAATCGTCAAGGGTTTATGGCAATTATACGGGCTGCAAGCCACGGGACCGCTAGGGCATACGCATATGCTTTGCTTTCGCTACGCTTTGCCGCTAAGATACTGTACGGATTATGCTTTTTATTCTTCTATGTTTGACGAAACCGTCGAAACGCGCCTTCCATGGCGCGGTTCTCCTTGACTTGCCCTCCATGGCAAGTCATTTCTGTGCTTCATATGCATAATCCTACAGTATCTAAGCGGCTTCGCTATTCGCTCAATCAAATGCATATGCGTGCGCCCTGGCGGTGCCGTGGCTTGCAAATGCTAATGCACATCTACTGTGGCGGATTGCAAATTCCGCACGGTGACAAGCCCATGGATTTTGCTTCATCAAGTGTTACCTCTGTGTCACTCTTTTTCAAAGTCCGACAGCCCGCACGGTGATATTTCTTGCCGGTTGCTGTGATATGAACCATAGTCTCGCTGTTTGAGGAATCTGCAGCGCTATTTTCTGCTGCTGAGCTGTCTGAGCCTGATGATGCACTTCCTGTTGTACTGCCTGAAGAGCCGGATTCTCCTGCCCCGCTTCCGGCGCTGCTCTGCGAGCCTTCATTTTGCGGTGTATCCGTCTGAGCGCTCTGCTGCGGAGTGGTGCCATCCAGCCAGCTGTCACCATTCTCATAGTTTATTCCGACTCCGGGCTGCACATTATAGCAATAGACATTAAAAAGTATGCCGCCACCGTTATCCTCAACCGACTTTGCCTCTATGAGAACGCCGTTTGCAACTAGATTGCTGCCCGAGAACATCGGAGTCACTCTGTAAAGCACATGATTTCCTGTATTGTTTACATAATCCGCTACCAGATTCTCAAACGGAAGCATGCCCTCCACATTCAGGTATCTCGTACCGGTAATAAGATTCTTCGGATTGGCATTTTCGCCGGCAAGCTGATAGCCAATAAGATGACAGCGATTATATAAATACCTGTCCTTTATCACATCATACTTCACCGTATGCCAGCCTGATGGCTTTATCATGCCTATCTTGCCACGCTCCTCAGTCGGCATGATATCCTTGCAGATATTGGCATAAGCCACACCGCATCTGCCAAGTGAATCCAAATCACTGTAATTTTCAAAAGCAGTGGTAGTCATATCGCTGTCCGTGAAAAAAGGCTCATTATTGTTGACAGCCACGTATGCCTTGCCATCATATGCAGGAATCGCATCAAGGGAAACGTAAGAATTGTTGTTTACAAGATCCTCCTGTGGCCCATCCACTTTATCCTTGCTGCCTAAAGCACCGGAAGAATCCTCACCTGCCACTTCAGCTCCTGCGGCATGCCCGGCACCTTCCGTGCCGGATAAATCAGTGGAGGCACAGCCTGTAAAAATTGTAGCAATTGCAAGTAACTCACATAGTGTAATTGCAGCTGTTTTCCTTAACTTTAGCCATATGTTCATATAAAATCACTCTTTCTATCAATCGATTGATATTGGATTTTCCCTAATCACAATAAATTAAATGAATACTTAAATTACTAAACCTAATATACTTTTATTTCCTCGCTTCATTTATTATAGCAAACAATTGTTCGTTTTTCAATCCTTTCTTATTTTATCCCATCGCAGCCTCGTAGAATCAAGGCGTAGATAAAACCGTTGCCGGTTACAACAATGTGCAACTAGCAACTCTCTCCTAAGCGGATTCCATTCACAGCGTAAGGGCCGTAAGCTCCGCCCGGCGGGGTGAACACGGACTCTCGTTTTCGCTACGCTGCGCTGTTAAGATACTGTACGGATTATGCCTTTGAGTTTTTCTAGGCTTGACGAAAACGTCGAAACGCGCCTTCCATGGCGCGGTTCTCCTTGACTTGCCTTCCTTGGCAAGTCATTTCTGCTCTTCATGGGCATAATCCTACAGTATCTAAATAGCTTCGCTATGCGCTCTCACGAGAGTCCGTGTTCACCCCGCCGGGCGAGGCTTACGGCCCGAACCAACTAAAAAAGCCACCCCAGGCAAACACCCGGTGTGGCTTTTAATCATGTATTATGAAATTATTTGAATCACCTAATGTGAATCAGCACTGCTATATTGCAGAACAAATCTACTCGCAAAGCTTAGAAAACTCATCCGCGACAAACTGAACCTTGGTTCCGATAATAACCTGAACAGAATTCTTGCCAGGCTTCATAACGCCTGCAACACCTGCAGATTTAATCTTCTTGTCATCAACCTGAGTGATATCCTTAACCTCAAGTCTAAGTCTTGTGATGCAGTTGTCAATGCTTGCAATATTGTCTTTGCCACCGCAGCCCTCAAGAATAGTCTTTGCAACTGCTGTGTAGTCATTGTTAGTAAGCACTGCCTTCTTCTCTGCCTCAACATCATCGTCCTCTCTACCAGGGGTCTTAAGATCCCATTTCTTGATAGCGAAATAGAATACAATGTAGAATACGATAAAAGCTGCGATTCCAAGAGGAATGATGAGCCATGTCTTTGCTGCAGCCGGAAGTGAAGATGAGAATAATAAATCCATCGCACCGGCTGAGAATGAGAAGCCTGCTCTAAATCCAAGAGCTACTGTAATCATTGTGAAAATACCATAAAGTAAAGCATAAATCACATAGAGAACAGGAGCAAGGAACATAAATGCAAACTCGAAAGGCTCTGTAACACCACAGATGAATGCACAGATAGCTGCAGAAGCAAGGATACCGATGGCAGCCTTTTTCTTAGCAGGCTTTGCGCACTTAACCATAGCAAGTGCTGCACCAGGAATACCAAACATCATACATGGGAAGAAACCTGACATGTACATTCCGAGGCTCCATGAAACATCCTTTGATGTCTCGCCTGCCCAGAAATGTTTGAGGTCTCCAAGTCCGATAGTATCGAACCAGAATACATTGTTTAATGCGTGGTGTAATCCTGTAGGAATTAACAGACGGTTCAGGAATGCATAGATACCTGCACCGACTACATCAAAACCAACGATTGCTTTACCGATAGATACAAGAGCACCGAAAAGTAATGGCCATACAAACAGTAATACTACAGATACAAGGATTGAAACAACACCTGCGATAATTGCTACGCAACGCTTGCCACTGAAGAATGACAGCCAGTCAGGAAGCTTTGTATCCTTAAATCTGTTGTAACACAAAGAACCAATAATACCGGCCAAGATACCAATAAATGGGTTTTGAATCTTGTCGAATGCAAGTGTCTTTGTAGCGCTGTCAGCGATAGATGGCATGATTGTGGTAACAAAGCCTGTAGACAGGAGTGTTGTCATCATCAGCCATGAAGCTAAAGCTGCAATACCGCCAGTACCGTCGTTCTTATCCGACATACCGACACCAACGCCGATTACAAAAAGGATGGCCATGTTGTCAATCAAAGCGCCCCCTGCTTTAACTAAAAACAGACCTATTAAATTACGTACACCCTCGATGTCACCACCCTGCATGGTTGCAGGACATAAATAATATCCAATACCCATGAGGATACCACAGATAGGAAGTACTGCTACGGGAAGCATTAAAGCTTTACCCAGTTTTTGAAGAAATTTCATAAATTTCCCCTCCTTTACATTATGTATACTAAACTGGAGATACTCCAATAAAGTTCGTTATTATTATACAAATCTACGCGAGACTTAAAATCTCATCACCGGCGGATACATTTCCCTCTTTGAGCATCTTTATCTCACTATAATCAGCAGTGTTGCCAATTAAAACCGGAGTAATGACATTAAGATCTGCTGCCTTAATCTGCTTCAGGTCAGCCTCCATCAAAAGGTCACCCTTCTTCACCTGATCACCAACGGAAATATGTGATGTAAAAGGAGCCCCCTTTAGTACCACTGTATCCAGACCAATGTGCAAAAGCAGCTCGACTCCCTGAGTGGTCGTCATGGTAAAAGCATGCAACGTATCAAATACAGCTGTCACCTCACCATCCGCCGGAGCGTAAAACCTGCCCTCAGAAGGAATCACGGCCACGCCGTCTCCCAATATCTTCTCAGAAAATGTAGGATCCGGAACCTCTGTAATAGGAACCACTCTACCGTTGCACGGAGAACAGATCACCTTTCCCTTTGATTTATTCTTAAAAAAACCTAACATGATATCTCCTTTCCGTCGATATACACACTCACAATATCCAAATCATCATTGAGAAGCACAAAATCTGCTCTCTTTCCTGCAGAAATGCTGCCTGCTTCATCATAGATGCCAATCTCCTTAGCCGGATTGGCTGTAGCACACATAATAGCCTCCTCAAGCGGAATACCTGCCTGCCTTACTGTGAAACGCATACAATCCATCAGATTGGTTGCCGAGCCTGCAATTGTCCCATCATGAAGTGTGGCAAGCGGACCTCTGACCGTCACGGCCTGTCCACCGAGTGTATACTCACCATCCTCAAGCCCTGTGGCTCTCATGCTGTCACTTATTAAAATCATGCGCTCAGCCCCAAACATGGCAAATGTCGCCCTGATAACCGACGGATGAATATGCACACCGTCACAAATGAGCTCCGCATGACACTTTTCTGAATCTCTCACAGCCCCGATAACTCCGGGATTTCTGTGATGAAGCGGTGGCATCGCATTATACAAATGTGTGGCATGGCTTGCACCATGCTCAATAGCCTCTACCGCGGTGTCATAATCAGCCGCCGTATGTGCTATTGAAACCACAACACTTCCTCTTACCCTGTCTATAAAATCAATCGCGCCCGGCTCCTCCGGAGCAATATCTACAAGCTTTATCAAGCCATTGGCCGCATCCTGAAGCTCACAGAAATAATCATAATCACATCGCATGATATTCTCTGCCGCCTGTGCGCCCTTTTTAGAAGGACTGATAAAAGGTCCCTCCATATTGATACCTACAAGATGTGCACCACCATGATAAGTATAATCACCGGCATTTTTCATGACACTCAAAAGCTCATCCCTTTGAATGGTCATAGTAGCCGGACACACGCTCGTCACTCCGATAGAAGCCTCGTATGCTGTAATCACATCAAGTGCCTCTTTGGTGCCATCACACATATCAGCTCCCTTGCATCCATGAAAATGAATATCCACAAGACCCGGTATCATGATAAGACCTGATGCATCTATAATCTCCTGCGGTGCGCTGTCATTAGCCGCGTCCGTGTCAGCTGTTCTCTCCAAAACACTGTCAAAACGGCCATCCTTAACGACAACATCACCTTGCATAAAGCTGCCATCATCTGTAAATACCCTTGCATTTTTTATTATCATATACATGCACCTTCTCAACTAAAAAACATCTATAAACAACTCAGTGCAGCCTCATCCGCTACAAGCGTAACATCATTGTGTAGCTGTAATACAGAAGCCGGCACCTGTGGTGTAATCGGTCCAAAGAAAGCCTTGTGCACAATCTCTGCCTTATCCTCACCACTTGCAACAATAAGAATCTTCTTAGCCTGCATGATTGTCTTGATACCCATTGTATAAGCCTGCTTCGGAACATCATCAGCCGATGCAAAGAAGCGCTTATTGGCCTCAATAGTAGACTCTGTCAAATTCACACAGTGTACCTGCTTGTCAAAAGACTCGCCCGGCTCATTAAATCCGATATGGCCATTGTGTCCGATACCAAGAAGCTGTAAATCAACACCGCCAAGAGACTGAATCAGCTCTGTATAGCGCTTGCACTCCTTCTGAGAATCCGGCTCCATGCCGTTTGGCAGGTGAGTATTCTCAACCGGAATATTCACATGATCAAACAAATTCTGATGCATAAAATAATAGTAGCTCTGGTCATTCTCACGGCTTAATCCTTTGTACTCATCAAGGTTCACCGTCATAACCTCTGAGAAGTCCAAATCCCCCTTCTTGAACCACTCAACGAGCTGCTTATACAAGCCGATAGGTGTAGAGCCTGTAGCCAGTCCCAATACACAATTAGGCTTCATAATCACCTGTGCCGATACGATATTTGCAGCCTTTCTGCTCATATCTGCATAATCCTTAGCCTGATATATTCTCATGAAAAATCCCCCCAATTCGTAAAATATACCCAATACTATCTGCACAACCTTCAAATGTGCTGTTTGATTGCATATATGCATTTTACCTTATATAGGACATTTTGTCCAGTACTTTTTGTTATATTTTGCACATTTTATAAAAAAAATATTAAATTTTAATGCGTTAAAGTGGTAAAATTGCATAAAAATTCGTTTCAAATGAATATATAATTTTTCACCTACCACCCTGCATCTCTTTCTGCAGAACTAAAATAATCCGTTACACTTATATCTAATATAACGGATTCCCCTGTAAAATACAATTATTTATAATCTTGAGTGTCCAGCCATAGACCATCATACTGTCATTATTAAGAGAAAATGACAGCATATTTTTATCAGATAGCAGTGAATTACTTTGTCCCATATGTCAGAAAGGCGGTCTTGTCTTCCGTGATTAGCATTGTAAGCAGATAAGCACAAAAGAAACCACCGCAGGAATTTAGCTTAGTTAAAGCGTTAAATTCTGCGGTGGTTTTAATTATGCAGTCTTTTTAATTTCTATATCCATAATACCAATACCAATATAGCGCGTTCACCAGATTTTTTAATTCATCAGATGAATTTCCGCTATTAATGACCTTCTGTGAATAGCTGAACGGACCATAGTCCAGCTCGAAAATACAGGCCTTATTCTTTCCGGTGACTTTGCATGCATAATTACTATTCAGGTTGCGTGCCATTATTCCGTTTATGTCTACACAATACACCCCATCTGAAGCCTTTTTAGGTGTCAGAGTGACTTCATTGCCATCTGCATTAACATAGCTGAACTTGTAATTGTTTATATCACAGTCTTCGTTCACCATAAAATAATGTCTTACTGTCATCTCAGACTTACATATCAGAGAGCTTCCGTAATATGTCAGTCCATTACTCTGACTATTTGCACTATCTGTTTTAATAACAGCCTTATATGCAGCAAAATCAGCCGCTGCGACAATTTTATCGGTATCGCTTAAAATAGCGTTTGCCGGCTTGCCTGTGTTATATTTAAAGAAGCTCTGCGCTGCCGTTCCATAGTTTAAGAGTGCCTTCACCAGCTTAATGGTCTCGGCCGGATACTCGTTTGATTTTGACAGGAGCTCGGTGGCATATTCTTTTACACTGTAAGTGTATTCATTTCCACTATTACCATCCACCACCATTTTAGCTTTAACCGTATCTGACATCTGTGCAGCATTTAGCGGACATGCAAACTTATATATAACCTTTCCGTTTTTCTCAACAGGGATTGCATCGTTTACGCTGACCTTGTATGGCCGGCTATTATTCACCGTAAACTCCATATATGCGTTGCTGTTTGATTTGATACTTTCAGGAAGCTCCATATAGTAGTTCATATCAATATTATCTTTTAAAGTAAGGCTCCTGCCAACAAGCTTCTCAGAATCTTTTTCTACATTATTGGCGGTAAATGCTTTAATACAGAAATTACCATACACATTCTGATAATTCCAATTGCGGGAATATGCCAACCCTGTACCATAGAAATAATAGCTTGCCGTATTATCACTTGACACATGATTCTCCCACACCATTTCATTATTATAATTTACATCACCGGTCATCGCTGCCTCAATGTCAATGGCAGGTGTATCAGTAGTCACTACAACCGAATAGCTTGTCCCAGGCTTCAGATTAACCGCTGCTTTAAGTGGAATGGTATATACTCCGGCATAGGTTGTCTGCCCTGTAGTGGTAGCAGTCTCCTGCTTTGTTCCGCTGGTTGGCTTTGTCTTATCCTTTAAATCTGTATAGATCTCTATTGTATAATTCACATTCGTTTTAGATGTAATAGACATGGAAACTGCTTTTAAGTCCTCAGAAGATACTCCCTGTTTTGCCTGAGTAGTAAAAACATTGGCCAATTTCCTGTAACCGCTTTGATGGGCTACATTTAATCCTCCATCAACCTGATAATTGTTATCATATCCATCATTAGCAGAAAAATCAAACACCCAAGCCGTATCGGATAAAGAAAACGTTTCATATGACATCCAGAAATAACTCTGATTATAATATGAACCGGTTCCGTCTCCCCAACTATTACGAATAAGCCATGCACCATCTTTTTCAGGTTTAACACCATCTCTGAAATTATCTTTAGAATAGTTATCATCCCATCCAACAACCATTACCGCATGACCTGCTCTGTTATTTGTTTTATCATTATAACTGTTATTTATGTAATAATATCCGTTATCATTATGACTATACATGATTCCCACTGCACCATATTTTTTTATGGCTTTTTTCACATCTGATGCATTTTCCTTGATATTAATCATGTATGTATTTTCCAGATGTGCCTTATCCTTTGAATATGCATATTCATCAGATAAACCTGTATTAAGAAAAGTATCAATAGTGCTTGCTGTATATCCGTTGCTTGCCACCTTACTATATGGTACATCACTCTCGCTTACCGGACCACACCACTGTCCCATTCTGCGTGCCGCCATCAAATAGTTGCCACCACGATTGAGATAACCATACTGAACACTTGTATTATTCATATAGTACTTTGCATAGTCCCCCACTGTTCCACCAAGCGGATCTAGCAGCGAATTATATGCATAATATGCCAGATGCAGTTCACTAAGATCTATATTTTTATCAAACGCACCATCATTAATCAGATCAAACTCTGCAAGACCTATTGACGAAAATGTCCAGCATGTGCCAAGAGGATTTTGATTACGAACAGACGGATATTTCGCCTTGATATCGCTGACTCCATTTGCCGGATACTTACTCTCTATAGTTTCATCTGCAGAATATCCCCAATCATCAGAATACGGCACCGCCTCATCCGGTTCATACACCGGTGTATTATAATCCAAATCACTCAGAATATATCCACTTGTAATGCTATTTTCTACAATTGGCTGTTGTTCTGCTTCAACGCCTTGTCCTGCTGACACCGGTTCTGCTGCGACCGGAACAGCCACACCTAATATCATAGCCGCACTTAACACCAATGATAAAAACTTTTTTGTCTTCATTCGACTTCCTCCATTGTATTAACTCCTCTTACGTTTCCTCTTCAAATGTAGGTAAAACCACAACTGACGTCTCATTAGTCAATCGGTATAATTGGAAGCTCTATCACTCCGTTATCAGATTTCGGTTCATTATTATTATTCATTCCTGAATTGTCATTATCTGAATCATCTGTGCCTGAACCACTATCTCCTGAATTGTTTATTTCAGATTTTTTATCAATCTTATCACCTGTTTTATTTACATCATCTGAAGTGTTTTCTGATTCATCATTTTTCATTATATCAGTCTCATATGAATCCCTGGAATCATTATTATCGGTGTTTTCTGATGAGCTCTTTGTATCTTTCAAGCTTTTGCCCGTTTCTTTTGTAGTTGTTGAACTTTCGTCAGAATTCTTATCCACATTACTAGTCTCTGTATTTTCTGTATCCAATATCATCTCTGTAGCTGATACTGCCTCTGTGGCTATTTCTGAGCTTGTTTTATTTTCAAGCGCTATATTCTTTGCAGACAGTGCTGCAACTGTAATTGCTACGCCAAAAATCAATATCACTATTGTGCTAACCATTTTTTTATTAAAATTAAATTTCATTTTCTATATCCTAGTATAATTATGGTGTAGTCAATCAAGACTACTTGGTTAATAAATTTCTGTAAATCAGATAACTAAAGAAGGGATTCTTCCTTCATCAGATACTCTTTGCTTGTCCAACTATATGGCAAAAATACTTGTGGCATTCCATCTCTTCTTACACTAATTTCAAAATACTGCCGATAATACTCAATTCCTTCAAGCCCAGCCTTGCTCAAATAATCATCAAATATTCTATTGATATTTGCAAATATTTTCAAAGCCTGCTTACGGTTGTGCACTACAATGCACTCGCTTAAATCATCAATTGAATGCTCTTTAATATACCCATCATTGCATATATATCTATGTTCCTTTTTTACCAATTCAGCCAAGCTGCAAGTAGATGACTTTTTAAATTCGAAATAGAAATCTATAGGTTCTGTCTTATAATCGTCAGACACTGAAAAAGCCTCTAAAAAATTCCACTTCACATAATTTTCTTTTATATATGCATGCTTTTTAGCAAGCTGAATTTCCTCTAACTTCAACTCTCAAAGTCAGGAATTATACTCTAGTACTATATTTTATGCAAAATCAACATAATATTTACCATCTTTCTTAACCGGTTTTAAAATCTGATTTCCTACTGTAAACTTATAATCAGATATATTTTTACTATCAATGCTGAAATAGCATAGTCTTCTAAAACTATAGTACTCTTTCTATATGAAATTTACAAGCAAAACTATGCCATTTGTTGTTTCTGATATTCGAACCAGTACAATGAATTCAGTAAAATCTCTGCATCAACATTGCATTTTGTATATGCCTTGGCAACATAATTCCGGTACCTTGAATTGCTTTCTCTGCTCACGAATTTTTCTGTTATCTGTTCTGTCCTTTTTCGCCATCCTAATCTCTCCGTTCCACTCCGGTCGATGCTAAACCAATGTCCTCCGACCACCCATCTCCCTTAAAAATATCAATACTCTTTAAGGTAGGAATTGCACAATACTTTCCTATCAGATAATTTTTCTCATAGTTTTCGTCCTTACGGATAGGTAATAGTATAGCTAAAAACCCCAGAATACTAGTAAGTTCCTGCAAAGTTTACCATATCCACTGATTACGTACCTCGTTTGCCTCATCAGATGATTTACAAATCTCACGCCATTTTTCCACACCCTTACCGCAATTTACTGTCTTCCAATCAAATAGTCTAAAAGCCAGAGCCGCACAAGCCTGTCTAAGCTCAATACAATGCTTAATATTTTTCATGGCAGCATTATCGTAGTTAATTAATTCTGCCAAAAAAAACAGTAATCTATCTATTCTTTCAATTCCAATAGTATCTATAACCGTATTCTTCGCATATACCAGATTATGTAATATCCATATAGCTGAAAGCAATCCTGGTTCTTTCCTAAGCTCAATTAATTCGACTATCTTTCCAAGCATTTCACTGGTAGTAATACTATCAGGATAACGTATAATATACTTTTCCATAGCTCTAAGTGAATCTATTGATTGAGATTCATTCATTGCAAAAATATTCTCTTGTACATCACGCTCCCATTGTTCATCCCGCAAAATAAATATATCAAAACACTTTGTGTAAATCCCCTTTTCATTCATTTCATGTGCCAATTTAATAAGAATCTCTCGTGCTTCATCGGAAATCATACCATTACAATTTTCCAGCACAGCTGCTATTGCATATACAGCTTTTCTAGAATTATCCTCAAACATAATATTTGCTGTATTCTCTGCGATTTTGTACCAGTATTTACTTATCTTATTTATAATAATAAGCACATCGTTTTCATTCCAATAGCCCAGCTCCGTATTTGCACATAAAAGTGTCAATTGTTTTAAATACAAATCATTGCTATCCTTAGCAATATCATTTGTAATAAAATAATTCTTAACCGACAATTTTGGAATTGATTCATCAATGTATGGCAGCGTTTCATATACCCATAAGTAATAACCAGTCAATTTAGGCAATTGAGTTTTCTCATCAATATTTGCCCAAATTAACTTCACATATTCATCATGCTGTTTATTACTTAAAAGATGATATTCATCTAAAATCTTTAATCTTACGACTTTTGTCTTCCATTCGTAATCAGACTTCCAATCATCTTTTAATAGCCAATTTATCACATCTTCATCCATCAACACATGATATTCTTCAAACAAAGTATCCAATCCTTGCTTGTTAAAATAACAGTCAAAAATATCTATTCCATTTGAACCGTCAACTCTCGAATGCATTGTTACTTGCTCTACAATCTCAGTTTCCATCATTAGAGGAAGCAGCTTAACCTTCATACGTTCGGATATTTGCCGTAATAGCTTATCCATTAATTGAGTTACTTCAAATCGAGGTGGAATGTTCCTACAACTCATAATTTTCTGAATAAACTGTAATTCCTTTTTTTGCATCCTTTCAGATGCCCGGCTTGAAAATCTTTGCAATAATATAGGAACATTTTCCCTTATATGCCCAGCTAAATATTCCGGGAAACCATTTCCCATTGCAATTATTTCACCGATATTAACCTCAATAGCATTTATTAAAATATCTATAACATCGTCAATATACCCACTCTCTAAATCCATTACAAATTTTCTATTTATAAGTTTTTCTATTGTTCCTGTACTCGAACAACGAACCAACAGAAACAAACCTAATCTATTATTAAAATCATAAATAGACGCTATCAAAGGCAATTCCATATCTGAAATAACCGTAACGCATCCACATTTAAATGGAACCCCGAGTTTCTCTAAAACTTTATAAAGCTGGTATCCTTCCGCATGTCCGAAACGACTATATGAGCCTATTGTCATTGTTCTCCTGTTTAGTTCAAATGTTTCCTTTTCAAATTGATTATCAACACAATGGTTAAAAAGTTCTTTAGCAACATTATTTTTCCATGATTCCCAGTTAAAAAATTCTTTCTTCCGGTCAATCTCTTCTAATATCTCATCTATTCCCATTTGCTCAAATTCGTATATTTCTTTATGCAAAGAATATGCCTGCTGACAAATAGAAAGTAATTGTAATACCGATGCCTCTAAACTCTTTAAATAATAATTTTCATTATTCTCATCTACTTTACAAATTAAATCTTGTCTGAGCTGCTTTAACTTTTCAAGTGACTCTTCCAATTTTCCACATTCCAAATCGAGCCCTATTACCAACAGTCTCTGTTCATAACACTCCTCCGGAATATCGCACTGATCCAACTCCCTTCTCAAACTCGGTATATCTAATTTAAAATAACATGCCTTAGCTCTTTCTATCATTAAGTCGACTTTACCATTATTTCCACTCTCCTGATAGACAATCAAAATGTCCATAAGCCGCTGCCATTCGTTCCAATTCATAGACTCCCTATAATCAGAAAGCAGTATCTGTCCTATATAGAACCACTTTCGTATTTTGTCTGAATCACCGGCATTTTCTGTAATCTTTACATAATACTTGTCCCATATCTGTCTTAAGTGAAATACTTCATACTCGCTATATGGTAACATTATTTTTATCCGTCTCCAGCATAATTCATACGCAAAATCCAACATTACGTCAATATTTACCGTCTCATGCTTTTGTAGCAATCCCTTCTCGTCGGTATACATATTTAACTCTACCGCTGTATTATATGGAATAATATACCAACCCGGATATTCATCACGTTCCTTTTGCCACGCTTCTGTTAGTTTAATAATATCATCCGTATAGCTATCTTTGTGCGCAAATATACCATCAACTTCCGCCCTCTCCAAATGCCATTCAAGTAATGTATATGAACTCTTATCCTGCCAGTCTTCATGTGTCGTTGGACTCTTTTGATTGTATTCACCATCATTTTGACTCATCAATTCAAGAATCTTATTGAGCGTCTCGTTACTAGATTGCGTTGAGGCCATCAAACTATTAACATTGTCATGGATATCTCCCAGGCAATAAGAACCATACCTTTGCGGAAATAACTTTTTAATTTGATAAATTACTATATCCTCAAAATGTTTCTTGCATCTAGCTTTATTGATGCTATCAAGTTCACTTAAAGAAAGTAAATCATTAACACATCTATCCAAATCATTTAGCCAATCAAAACTATTACTCTTTCTTATTTCATTAGCTAAAAGTCTCATAGTTTCCTCACAGAACAAAATCTTCCTAATGTCATTCTGCTCTGTGTTATCTTTTTCATATTCAGCAACCGTTTTCCCAGCTGATACGAATATAGCCTCAAACTGTTTCTTATCAAAAACTGATAAACCTATTTTTTTTAAGGCTGACTTAGGATCCCCCAAAAGTAAATCAGTTCCAGCTTCCACTACATCATGCTCATCCATTCTTTACCTCTCCTTCACAATAACTCTTCAGATTGCAGTAAAAACAATTTATACTTTACCACTTTTTCCTATGCTAACTCGGACTCATGCCCTCCACCGTCTTAAAAATTCGACTGAAATATAAGTATAGTAAAACACTAGCATTTTCTGATACTCATTATGAGTAAATAATTAACTTGTTGCAATCCGTCCTTTCGGCAAACATATTTTCGACAAATTATATTATTCAGTATAGCGAATTTTAGGTTAATATTCAATTGATAACTATTATAAATTGCAAAGTTGCGGCAATGAAATGAGCTGAAGCCTGACAAAAATAAGAACCGATTTTGTACAAGATAAGGAATCATAAACACCAATATGTTCCGCCCAGATAACAGCTCGATAATTTTATCTTGCATCAACTTAAGACATTTTCCTTAAGTTGATGCTTTTTGACCACATTGGTGCCTGCCCCCACCACTCATTAAATCACACATCTTCAGATGGACTTTGTATGAAAAAAGCAGCTCCCCTATTTTTCATAGACTAACTGCTCAAACCTCTGGTTCCATATTAAATTTTAATTTTCTGAAATGTCTTCTGTCCGGCTTAACTGCTTGCGAACATCACGTCCACGATACATAATTCGAACTATATACACTATTTCATTTTCATCATTTGTCTTATAAAATACCAAATAATTGTCCACCGGAAAGAACCGAAGTCCTCTGCTGTGCCATAGTTCTTCCTCATAAAGCCGGTTTCTATTCGGCATGGTGTCCAGCTTTCGAATAGCAGCCATAATTCGGTCTGTCTGTCCGGCAGCGTTCTCTGGAGCTAACAGTTCCTCTGAAATATATCTGAAAATATTTCTCAGATCTCTTTTGGCTCCTGCTGTATACATCACTTTATATTTCATATACCAAATTCCCGTTTCATTTCTGCTTCAACTTCATCTGCTGAATATACTCTGCCTGCTTTAATATCTTCCATGCCTTTTTCTATTTCTGCATCGAACTGTTCCTTTGTAAGAGAACCATACGCAACAGGTTCCTCATAAGCCGGAAGTTTCATTTCAAAAGGAATTCCTCTCTGGAGTACAATCTGTCTCAGAAACATTCCTACCGCATTGGACATTGGAATGCCAAGTCGATCAAGCACCTGCTCTGCCTGCTCTTTTACTTCAGGCTCAACACGTGCAAATACATTTGCTGTTCTTGCCATAGATATCGCCTCCTCTTTTTTCTTCATTATATTTCGTTTGATTGCTAATTGCAAGCAGTTTGCACTCTTTTTTAATATTGTCTTTCATCCTAATTCAATGTATTTAGGCAGATAGGTTATATATAAAACTCTGTATTTTTGTAAGAAATATAATGATGCCTAACCCCACTGTTAATTGTAGCAGCTCAATTAAATAGAAGCCCCAGTAGTTCCAGCTACTGGGGCTTCTATTTAGGTGTGCCATGACACTCTTTAGCATTTCAATCTAGAACATCTTATATTTATGTTCTAAAAATTTTTTAATATATCTCTACTTAAATATCCTAATTTCGGTTTTGTAATTGATTTATTATGGTTTTTCTTTCATCCCCTTGAATTCCCAAAGCATTTAGTGCCTGATCCACTGTAAGTTTCATATTCTCCATAAGATTTTTCACAGAAATCATCTTTTCCTTTACCGCATATTCTTTTGCATATTCCTTTGCATATTCCTTTGCATATTTTTCAACTGCTTCACACATTTGCTCACGCCCCTTTTCAGTATCCTTAAAATGCTTTACACCTTTTGCTAATGCAGCATAATGAATCTTATCTGAATCTGTCTGACGAAAATCATTCATTAGCTGTCCAATTTCATCATTACCTTTATAGTTACCATTTACATATATAATATGGGAACCATCATCAAATAATTCTTCTGTTTCCCTTATATATCGGTCTATGTGATATACTGGTAAACCCTTTCTAAATTTATCATGTTTATATATAAATATGATATACGAATCCTTAAGTTGCCTGAACTCCTGTCCTTCGTCTAACATTTTAGAATCTACCATACTGCTATGATATCTTGCTCGTCTGATATGTGCCCCTGCCGAATTTCCTTGTACTTCAATATCAATTTCATCACCGTTCACATCAATCGCATGAACATCCAATGTTATATTTCTTCCACCAGTTCATTAACATTTTCCTTAGCCATTATATCCTCTCTTTCAAATTCATATTACCTCATAATAATTAGAGTAAAATGCCGGCATCTAGCAAACATACGTATGGTAAAACACTAGCATTTCCTGATACTTATTATGGGGTGATAATTAATTTGTTGCAATCCGTCGAATTATTTTGCGCTTACATTTTATTTTGTATATTCCGTTCCAAGTGAGAGCCACCATTCCGGTATCGGGTGAGCCAGTATTCCGACTGGCATTAATCCACTTTAATTTTGCTTAGGTGCTATCTATGAGAGTGGGCATATCTTGTCAAACCATTGCCGACACAGCGGTGCGATAGCAGGCTTTATAAGATATGTTCAATCTCATACCCTAGCCATAGCAAAAACAATTGTATATGAAGTGGCTCACTTTGCACTGGACGGGTGGAACAATTACAAAACGGAAGTGTGGCTCAATCGCACAGTTCAAAAGTGTGCTATAAAATTCTTCTAACAACCGGATTAGGTGGAATTTCTCTTTGAATGTACAAAAGCTTTCCTCTAAAATAAAATGGTTTATTTGACAAAAGTAAATCATTTCCTAAAGTATCTTTATTTTCTACAAGCTTTTTAATTCTGACAAACTCCGCATAATTATTATATTTCATTGCTTCTTTATATGCACTCGTCACCAAATACAGCTTTATATCCTTATATTTAAAACGATCATTTTCAAAAATATACTTAAAATCCTGTTTTAAAAATCTGTTTATGGCAGTATCGAACTTCTCATTAATCGCTGAAGTAGTATAAGCTCCCGGTCTACCGGTATTTTTAAACTCCATAATATAAAGAACATAACTGTCACATGTGCAATCAACAGCCACAATAAAATCCACTGCTTTTGGTGTTTCCCCCTGTAGATTTAATCCCATATAATAATCGTCTATCTTAATCCCTATATACTGTTCTTTATCTAATGTATCATCAATAGCCACCTCAATACCTGCATCTTCGATTTGATGAGTCGTATAATTACAAAGCTGTGCATCATTCTTAATTGTTTTTATCATTATTCTCCCTTTTCACTCATTTTCTTAAGTAAACCATTTATCAATACTTCTCTTTCCTCGATTATTTGGGCTGTAATATCCTGAAAATTGTTATCATCCACTCCAAATTCATCAATATTCATATCACGTGTACAGCTTTTACCATCTTTATATTCCATTAAAACAGGTTCATAATTTTTATTATTCAACTCACCAGCCAATATTCTGTTATTAAGTTCATTAAATACATAATTACTGTGTGAAGCCATAAACAATTTCACATTTTTGTTAACAAGTCTCGCAAAAATTTTCATTAGCTTCACTTGATTCTCCGGATGCAAATGTGCCTCCGGTTCCTCAATAAAAATAATATCTGAAGGTCTAACCCCCTCATTTGAAGACCTTTCATTTTTTACACAAAAATCTGTTGGATACACATTAACTATATATTTAAGATAAGCTGTAATTGGCGATATTTCTGATACCATTGAAGACACATCCCTCATCTCCATAGGCTGAGACACCAAGTCACTTTGATACATAATTGTTTTTTTCTTGGTATCAAAAGTCACTTCTCCTTTCAGGATTTCATCTTCTATTTCCTGTGCAACATCCGTAAAATACTTTCTTCTGTCAATTCGTATTGTTGATAATTCCATATAATAATCAGAAATGGGTTCCGAAATACTTGGGATTTGCAGGTTTCCTTTAATATATGCTCTATTTTTAGATAATTCTGCCAAAATAGGTCCAAATGAATTCATGCCTGTATAAATACCAGATCTCGAAGCCGGTAAAAAATAGACATTTTGTACTCTGGACAATAGTTCAACAGATACATGTGAAAGTAAAGAATATACTTTATCATTTATAAGATTAATGACAGAACTTATCTTATTATTTTTAAAAATATAAATATCCAGGCGTTTTTTTCCTTCTCTCGACTTATGAAAATCAGAGCTTGTCTTTTTTAAAAATACAGGCTTCATATCAAGTTTAATCGAAATCTTTTGTTCCTTAACAAAAAAGAGAAGTTCCAATCCATTATTAACTTGTAACGACACACGAGGATTTCCTTCTATAATATCATCATATGTTCCAAAAGTATTTCTCAAAGAATTATCTAATGCCTGAACCATATCTGTCTTCAATCTGGAGGCCATACACTTTATTATCTCATCTGTAATGTCGACCTCATTCTGATTATCATCCATAGCAAAATCCATCACAAACTTTTCGACCTCAGTGTTTTCTCTGGAATAAAAAACAGGCCTGTACATTCCGATATTCTTTGCATAATTTATAATATTCTTTAAATATAAATATATTAACTGCATTGCATATGATTTTCCTATATTGTTATCACCATATACAACAATCATATCTTTGTCCAAATCATATTCACAATGCTCTATCGGTCCCCAATTATCTATTCTAACTTTCATCTTTCCCCCCTATAAATCAAAAAACGCAACCATTGGCTCTTTAAAGTAACTCTGCTTTGTATCAAATGAATCCTCTACATCTGTTATCTGCTCGTAATTAAAACATCCTACCGGATACTCATATATAGACAATTTACCTTGAATTTCATTGTCACAATTTGGGCAATAGAAAGTATCTTCACCTTCATATTCATATTCTTCTCCCATGCTTCGCTCATAAGAACTAACATAATCAACATCCCATTTTACATCAAATTCCTTGCCACATTTTCCACAATGACATATTGACTTTTCTATCTTGATCATATAAATATCCTCTATCTCAATCAAAAATTACTATTATAGTCTCAAGTATATTGGATTCTTTGTTAAAACACAATTCAAAATTTGCCAAAAGCCTCAAAAAATAATCCGCTATACCATATGAATAGTATAGCGGATTTACCCCCAAAATACAATTTAATTTATTCAGCCCTACCCAAAAACAAATGCCTGTGGTAAAATCATTCTCTGCAGCATCAAATGTACATCCTGTCCAACCTGTAACCAAACCTGTAAGGATTTCGAAAAGCAACGATGCAGCAGACTTGATAAGGCACCTTAACGCCTAAGCTTATACGCTTTAAGAGGCTTCAATGTTTCAAAATATATCTCGAATGGGACTTGCTTCTGTTGTATATGATGTACTTGATGATTGCATTATTCATGCTTCATTTCATCACTACTTAGCTTCCGAACGTTCCGCTGCCATTCAAAATACTGTGTACCATCATTACTATCGACGAAATTAACAGACTTTATTCAGAAGCTGTCTGTAACAGGTCTCAAATAATGCCAAGCCGTACTTTCATACGAAAAAAGAATAAAGCTTTGTATAATGTAGCCTTTCAACCATTTTATGTATTTTAACTATAAATTAATGTTTGGGTTATTCTCTATCTGTTTTGCCAGCTCTTTTCTAACTAGTGACTTATTTCCTTTAAGTGCTTTCGTTAAATCTTTGTTCAAATTTAATTTAATTTGAGCTTCAATAATCAAATCCAAAATTCCATTGTATATTTGTTTGTTAGTTCCAAAAAACCTCATTCTATAATAGAACAAGAGTTTCATAATAATTAATTTTATAATTCCTTCAGAAGTTTCCTTTTGAATATATCTATGCAGCTCTTGTATAACATTTCCTACATTTAAATCGCATTTAAGGAACTCAAGCATAAACTTTTCAAATGGTTTATACTTCTTTTGTTCCATTAACTCATCTATTGCAATCTCAAGTTTTGGAGTGCCAACATTTTCTAGTATTACACGTTGAAGTGCTATTGGAAATGATACTTTTATCATTTCTAAACATAATTCCTTTGACTTTTCAAAATCTTCCTGCGTTAAGTTTTCTCCTTCTTCTTGATTTTCTTCTATATAATCTTCAAAAGATATTTCTTTTTTTATATTTTCTGATAAAGCAAAAATTTCACCAAGCAAAATATTCATGGCATACATATAATTCTCTAAATGTTGTACTTTATAAGAATTATCCAATAACTCAGCATTTTTTAATATACTTCCATAAATAGAAACTAACAAATAAAAGTCTTCTGCCTCTTCCTGTGCAACTTTCTCCTTTATGCTTTCTGAATCTTGCAAATTTTGTTTATTTTCTAAAAGGACAGGACTTTTCTTTTTACTAAACTCATCTGGAGTTATCTCTTTCTGTGAGTTGTTACTCATATCATCTATTTCTTTCTGTGTAGGTCTATTTTCCTCTAATGTCTTTATTAATTCGTCCTTTTCAATTTTAAAATCAGTAATAATCTCAATATTATTGAGTGTATCAACAATACCAATATTTTTCATTATTGCTTCTATAATAGTATCAGCCATACCATCTAGAAGTTTTTTGCAATCTGGTACAAGACCTGAATAAAAACATATCTCATTCTTAAAATATATTCTATTACCTTTCTGAATCATGAAATTTAAAAATTCTTCATTATTTCTCGCATATTCAGCAAGATAAAACTCTAAAATGCTTGCATGACTAAAGACAATATTATCATCTGAAATGCTTAATATTCCTTTTTCAAAAAATAATGTAGAAAATCTCGACTCCGACTCCTTATATCCTTTTGTCTTATGATACTGATAAACAAAATCATTGTATTTCTCCATAGAGAAATAATACTCATTTTTCTCAAACATTTTATATGCAAGATTGCTTAAAAAATGCTGTTTGATTTTAAACGAATATGTACTTCTCTCAGCTTCCTTTGGGGATAACTTCTCTAGTAAAACCTCTAAGTAATTTTCCATTACAATTCCTTCATTTTGAGGAACAAAATTTTTGTCTGAATCCCATAATACCATAAAAATGGAAACATTGAATGGTGTCTTAGCAAAATTTATTGATTCACAGTAACCATTTATTTTTTCAACAACTTCAGAAACATCCTCTACATCATCTCTTCTTCCAGCCCATTTTGTAACAAGTTCTCGAATTTGAGCCTTTCCAAATGAATTTATATATAGTTTTTTAAAATCTTTTGTGTATTCAGGAAGTTTTTTAACGTCAATAGACTGAAAAAACTCTTCCTTCGTTGTTAAAATATATCTGTTTCCACTATTTTCTTCGATAAACTTTGACAACAAAACAGTATGATTAGCATTGGAAATATCTATATTATCTATTAAAAAAACAATCTTGCCATTATCAATAAGTTCCTTTACCTTTTCTTTTCTAATTGTTGCATTATCAAACATATTTTTCATAACAAAATATACTGCTGCATTTGTCAATTTATCTGATTTCTTAGGTAAGTTACGCATATCAATATGTACAGGTATGATTTCCAACTCATTATACTTATCTATATATTTTAAACCTATTTGTTGCAATATGGTGGTTTTTCCACTTTCTTTTTTCCCGAAAAGAATTACATTCTCTGTATCATCTAACAATTCATCTAAGCAAATATGCTCGACTTTTCCAGCACTTTCTGAAACATATTCTGATTCCTCTGACAAAATTGGTTCTACAAAAACTTCTTCTATATCTAGTGGTGAATAAGTATCAATTTCCTTAATCATGGATAATGTCTCTGACATATTAGTAAAATAGTTATGTATTCCATTTACAATATTAAATTCCATTTGTTTTTCAGCTATATTGCCATTTAGTGGATATAATACTTGTCCGTTTTCAACAAGATTAATTGCACTGTCAAAGTCGTTTCTATCTTTGGCATAATATGTTCTTAAGAAGATGTTACAAAGGCTATTATTAAAATCTATATTTAAAATAGAATATCCGTTATACCCATCAACTGCCCTTCCAAAAGCATAGTCCAATGGATATATCTTACCTGCTGTGCTATATATTGTCTTCATACTTTGTCTACATACCTCTTTATGGTCATTTTCATGAACGTGACCACGAAGAACGATGTCAAACTTAGTTAATTCTCTTTCAATTATTGTTGATTCATAATCTGATATCCAATCTGTTGGATGATGCATTAAACAGATTTTTATATCAGCATCCCTAATATGCTTATATAAATCATTTATCTGCTTTTGTCCGACATACATTATTCCTTTTTCACAACCGCCCTTTCCAGAAGAACGCCATGCGGAATCAATACATGCAATACCAATCTTTTTACCATTTATTTCTCGTAAAAACGCATACCCAATTTTTTCTCTTATAATGTCATCGTAATAATTATCAATCCATTGGTAGAAGTAATTTAATCGTGCCAAATACGATTCATTCATATCCGAAACATTATCATTGATTTCTTCTAGTGAATCTACCAAAAGCCCCTTTTCAGTTGCTTTGACTATTTTCTTTACATCAACTTCATGATTTCCAGGTATAATTATAAATTTATTATTTTCCAATCCCAAACTATTCAACAATGGATTTACAAGAATTTCTTCTGCAATTTCCAGCTGTTTCTCGTCATCCAAAGCCTTGTCCCCACGTTGAATCAAATCTCCTGTAAAACAAACTAAATCTATTTTTATATCATGTTCTTTTTGTACTTTCAAAGCATCATTTATCATTTTCACCACAATCTCAGAAACTTCTTCTTTAGCATCCAATTGTATATGTGCATCCGAAATATGTAATATATTTAATGAATTCAACTTTATCTCTCCCGTCATATTTTATTATTATTTGCATATAATATATAGTAGTTTTATAAAAGAAACGGAGTGTCCTATGACCAATTTTGAATTATTAAAATTAATCATTCTTTCAAAAAACAAAAAACACTTAATACATTTATTAAATAAATATCGTATTTCTGAACAAAAATCAAAGTATTGCTAAAATGCTCTTACTATTACCACTAAAATATTTTACTGCATCTTTGTCCATCAGTGCCCTGTATTTATGATTAATAGATTTTATTTTCATTAGTACTATATCATGTGTTTTTAGGCTTATGAAGTTGACATTTATAACGACCACAATATTTTGCAATAATCTAAAATCACCCAAAACTACACTTTATATGCTAGCAACAGCAATATAATTATACCGCATTAATTATTCATCGTAAATATATACCTATTTATGCCAAACAAAATCATTTCATCCGTAACCGAAAATTATCTCTTTTACAAGTTATTATGTATCTTTTTGTATTCTTCTAAAGCTTCAATGTTTCAAAATATACCTCGTATACATGATGACCTTCCAGCAATTGATTTTCCTACTGTATCAAAGCAAGCTGTATCAAAGGCCAGACAGTTTATAAGCCCAGATTTATTTAAAGAACTTTATTATCTTTCGTTTGATTCTTTTTACAGTCAAATTAAAAATCGAAAACTTTGGAATTGTTATCATCTTTATGCTATTGATGGTTCTAAATTCGAACTTCCAAATTCAAAATCCAATTTTGAATTTTTTGGTGAAATGTTCGGATACCCTGATCATTCCAGACGATTTACCATGGTACTTGCTTCTGTTGTATACGATGTACTTGATGATTACATTATTCATGCTTCATTTCATCACTACTTAGCTTCCGAACGTTCCGCTGCCATTGAGCATCTTAAAAGCCTTGAAACACTGAATATATACGAAAATAGTGTTGTTATTTTTGATTGAGGTTATTACTCTGAAAAATTGTTCCGTTACTGTGTTGAACATAGTCACATGTGCCTCATGCGTCTTAAGGAAAACTATAATATTTCAAGGAAATGTTCTGGTGACATTATCACTGTTCTTCCAGGCGATGAAAAAAAGGACACAAAGGATATTAAAATACGTGTTATTGAAGTCATCCTTGATAATGGAACTAAGGAATATCTTGCAACAAATCTGTTTGACTCGACAATTACCCAGTCAATGTTTCAAGAACTATATTTTTATCGCTGGCCTGTAGAATTGAAATACAAAGAATTAAAAAGCAGACTTGCAATTGAAGAATTCTCTGGTGCTACTACAACCTCTGTATTTCAGCAATTCTATATTAATATGCTACTTTCAAATCTCTCATCACTTATAAAAAATCAAGCTGATGAAGAGATTGAAATCTCAGCCAAAAGTTCAAACAAATATCGTTATCAAGCAAATCGTGCTTTTATTATAGGTTTCATGAAAAGACTTCTTCCAAAAATACTGTGTACCATCAGTACTATCGACGAAATTAACAGACTTTATTCAGAAGCTGTCCGTAACAGGTCTCAAATAATGCCAGGCCGTACTTTCAAACGAAAAAAGAATAAAGCAAAGGGACGAACACACTTTAACCATCAAAAAGTTTCTTTTTGATTGAAATAAAAATTATACTAATTAATAGGACTTTCACGGAGTCCTTGTTAAAGTACGTCATTTTCTGAATTAATTTATTTTTTAACTTCTATTTGATAACTTTATCTTGCATCAACTTAAGACATTTTCCTTAAGTTGACGCTATTTTGACCACATTGGTGCCTAACCCCATCAATTGGTTTTTATCAAGTTTCCGGATGCCGATCTTTGCGAGAAGTGCTCCGGAGCCTTTCCTTTTCTCTTAATAAGGACAGTATAATTGTCTATGGCTTGACAATAAGAGGTCAGGTGATGGACAAGATAAGGAATCATAAACACTAGAATAGCCTCCCTAAATCCTTGTAATGTAAGCACTCAATGACCATTATATTGCCTTATGTCTATTTATTATAATTTAAGCACACTTTTCCAAAAATCAGACACTCTTGTCTCTATATTGAGTACTTTCAACAATTTTCCATCATTGTTTAAGAAGTGCATATTTTTCTCATTAGAGTTAGAATCCTCTCTTAGGGAAATATATGCATAATCACTTATTTTCTCTTTTACCATTTTCCATCCATTATATAAAGTTTTTGCATATTCTTGTCCGGCAAATGTATATGCATATGCAAATAAAGCTAATTCTATAGCGTCACTATCATAGTATACTCGGTCAAAATATACACATAGTTCTGTAACTTCATTCATTAAATATAACAAATGTTCTTTTTTCATAATCTCTTTCAGATATGCCAATATTATTGATAAAGAATAATGTATGCGTATACTAGCAGGTGGATGATCCATTTTATTTACATCAATTGTTGTAATATTTTCATAGGATTCTTCCTGAAATTTTAATAAAATAAAATACAAAGAAAAGCCAATCAACATTGTTTCTGTGTCCAAATTTTCTTTGTCTGTATTTTCGATTAACAAATAGATAAGTGACCTTACTGCACAATAATCAGCGTCCATCTCAAGAACTTGTTTAAAAAAATTCTTTTCATTATCAAGTGTTCTTTTCCTAACACATGCATGATTAATTGAACAAATAGCGTCACAATGACCATTTAGTATATGATAATTTTCATGTAAAGCAATATATAACAAAATATAATTATGTATCTTATATGCATGTTTTTTTGCATTGAGCTTATGTCCATAAAAATATTTTCTTAAATCATTATTTAACATATAACTAACTATATCATCTATAATATCAAATAGTAAGTATGATGATATTGCAATTATATAGCCATTTTCTTCTTTTTTAGATAGTGCATTAGATTTAGAGGAATCATAAACATACAAATCAAAGTCAACTTTTGAGACATCCTTTGAATATTTTAGACCATGTAACACTTTTCTTAATGATTCTAATGCATTGTTAATTGATTTTGCTTTCACGTTGTTTCCAGGATAGTATCTATAACATAAATATTCTTCTTTTTCTCCTAGAACTAATACTTCATCCTTCATATATATGAATCTTTGAAAATTTTTTATATGATTTGTAAAACTTTCTGAAAATATAATGAGGTCAGACATCTTGTACCACATTAATATCAGGTAGAGCTGAAAGGCGAACCAATGGTTCGCAACTAAAAATCAGTGGAGCTTATAATAGATTTACACCACAGGGTGCATATCTTCATTATAAGGATTTGTGAGAAAAATGATTTCCTTTTTAACGGAATCATGATTTCCAATAAAACAGAACTGTGATTTCCATGCACCGGGACGGTGATGTGTTTCATTCCAGATTATTCACCTTCATCTAATCGTAAGCACTCAATATTCCAACGCTAGATTTTAATTAACGCTTGCATTATCTTTGCTAGATACAAACGTTTTACTACATTTTAGTTTTTGCAAACATTTTGAACTTCTTTGCTCCACGGAGTCAAAGCCTCAAGCTGTTCATCTAACATATCTTCACTTGGACGATCCTCCAAAAGATATGTCATCAACGTGTCTTTCCGATTTTGGGCATACTTCACCGTTGCCTCGAAACGGCTTTCTTTACGTGGCTTTTGCTTATCAAGCCAGTTCCAGAACTCGTCGAGTATCGATTTTTCTTTTTCAAGACGATAGGCCTTTCTCTGCTCATATGTGTGCTTCTTGTTCTGTGATCTGCGCTCATACTCAAAAAGCTTTGAACAGAACTGTACTCCCTGTACTGCCGGATTGCTGTAATCATACTGCTTTCCTTTTGGAACTGCATCAATAAAATATCTTCTTGTATGCGCCCCGCAGGAGCAACGCCTGATACCAGAAAGATTATTATAGCCCTGATAACCATCCGTTTCCAGATATCCGTCCGAAAAACCATCAAGGAAATCAACTGCATTATATCTTGCTCTTGTTTCAGTGTAATGGTAAAGGACGATAGGTGGCAGTCCATCTTCACCTGAGCGGAACAGCCACATAAAAGAATCTGTCTTGGGATTTCTTTCCAGCTCCCTCAGTACCTGGATTCATGTCTCATCTGCTATGAGGTATTTCCTTTGAAGGAGCTGCCTGTGAAAATAATCATACATCGACCGGAAATAATTATCCGCACAATATATGATTCAATTGGCAAATGTTGCCCTGTTAAAATCCACTCCAAGCTGATGCCAATCCTGCTCCTTTTTCAATACTCTTATTATACCACAAAGAGCATTAAAGGAGAAGCAGAAATGCCAGTATTTTCAAGGCTTCACGGTGTTTTAAATGCTTTGGGCTGTTCGATTTCAAGACCTGACATAAGCCAGTCGAATTGCTGCCATGTAAGCTGACGCACTTCCTGACTTGAACGTGGCCAGCGGAACCTGCCTTTTACTTCCATTCGTTTATACAGGAGTACAAAGCCATCGTTTTCCCATAGAAGCGCCTTTACCCTGTCACAGCGTTTTCCACAGAACAGGTAAAGAGCACTGCGTCTTGGATCCATGTGAAGCTGGTCTTCAACGATTGCACACAGTCCGTCGATCGACTTTCTCATATCGGTATACCCAGTCACAATATAAAGCTCGCCGGCAGCTGTTATATCGCCTAGCATGAAAGCTCCGCAAGTATCTGGATTGTTTTAGCAAGAAGCAGTGGATCCGTTTCGTTTGAAATGCGCAGATTCATGTTTCCAATCATTAACTCCATTGCGGCTGTATCAGTATTTTTATTCATGTCAGTGGGAACCGAAATGGAATTCATCTCAATTTTTACAACTTCCTGATGAGACTGTTCATAAGTTGACAGCTGATTTTTCTCAGAAATATCTCCGCAGCCATTCTTGCGGAGACGCTTAACCCAGTTGTAAAAGGTGCCTGGATTAATGTCATTGTTTAAACACCACTGATGATCAGACAGTCCGCTTTTGCGGCATTCCATGATCAGGCGGTATTGTTCTTCGACTGGTACTCTTGGTGCTCTCATAGCTTTTACGTCACCTCATAATAATTAGAGTAAAATGCCAGCATCTAGCAAACATAAGTATAGTAAAATACTAGCATTTCCTGATACTTATTATGAGTTGATAATTAACGTGTTGCAATCCGTCGAATTATTTTGCGCTTACGGTTCATTATCGTGGCCAAGAACTACGAAAGAAGCTGCGGATCTCACCGAAGAACAATTCAATTACCTAATGCTTGGTTTAAATCCTCCTGATCCTAAAATAAAGGATGTAACACCGCAAAAGCCTTTTTGAGTTTGTGCAAAACAGAGATTTTTAAAAGACACTTATGGCAGTACAAAAACTATAATGTAGTCCAGTTTATAAGCCTTCTTCGCAGCCACCGTGGTGGTCAGAATAGGCTTGAAACAAACATTTTGAACCTTGAAAACTCTATATTTCCTTGCTTTTATTGACAGTATACAGCCTTACATCAATAGGCATAATGACGAAGAACCAGCACATAAGAATTCGCTAATCCTACACATTTCTGCTATAATAAAAGCAGTTTGAAGGAGCGAAGCAATGGCACAGAAACATACTTTGGAAGAACTGAATAATTGCAGTCGTGAAGAACTGATCACCATTGTTCTTATGATGCAGGGGCAGCTCGATACTTTAAATGACAACATCGAGAAGCTCATAGAACAGGTTCGCATTGCCAATAATTACAGATTTGGCAAACATACAGAGACCTTGAAATCGATCGAAGGTCAGCTCTCATTTTTTGATGAAGCGGAAGCTGCCTGTGATGAGCCTTTCGGGGAGCCTTCTGCTGAAGAGGTCCTTCCAGCAAAGCATAGAGCGAAGAAAAAGGGACAACGGGATCTTGATCTGAAAGATTTTCCGGAAGAAATACTTCCACCGTACAGTGTTTCCGAAGAACAACTTGATGCTTTTTATGGGAAAGGCAACTGACATCGTATGCCGGATGAAACATACAAAAGGCTTCGCCATGAACCAGAATCATGGACTGTTGAAATTCATACCGTCGAGGTATATGTAGGAACCGATGGTGATCATCAGGACGAATTCCTGCGTGGAAACAGACCAAAAGATCTGCTTCGCAACAGCATTGTGACATCATCATTACTGGCATCTATACTGAATGTAAAATATGTGAATTCATCAGCATTACACCGGATTGAACAGGAATTCCAACGTAATGGTGTGAATATATCCCGACAGACAATGTCTAACTGGATTGTTAAATGCTCCCAAATGTATTTCACTCCCTTTGTTGAACGGATGAAACAGGAACTTCTGTCACTACATGTCATGCAGTCTGATGAAACACCAACGCAGGTGATAGCAGACAGCGACCACCCTAACAGCAAGTGTTATATGTGGGTGCACCGTTCCGGAGAGTTTTATACCAGGCGTCCAATCGTGATATATGAATACCAGAAAGGTCGCGATCATCAAAAACCTCTGGATTTTTACAAAGATTATAAAGAAATCCTTGTAACGGATAGTTTGCAGCAATACCATTTGGTTGACAAAAAGCTTGCAGACGTAACAAACGCAAACTGTTGGGCGCATGCAAGGCGTGATTTTGCGGATGCTGTTAAGGCTGCAGATAAAAAAGATCCATCGTCTGTAAGACAATCGGTTGCATACCAGGCTTTGCAGAAGATCGCCGAGTTTTATAATGCTGATACCGAGTTAAAAGGACTCTCATCAAAGGAACGTCTTCAAAAACGGCAGGAACTGATCAAGCCGATGGTTGAAGAATTTTTTGCGTGGGTAAAACAGCAGGCGAGTGACTGTACAGTACCTCCAAAATCCAAAACAGGTCATGGACTTAATTTTGTAATTAATCAGGAAAAATACCTAAGAGTATTTCTCGAAGATGGTGATGTTCCAATTGATAATTCCGCCTCAGAGAGAGCTATACGTACCTTTTGCCTTGGCAAGAAAAACTGGATGTTCCACAATACTGCAAAAGGAGCCTCTGCCAGCGCAATGGTATATAGTATTTCTGAAACCGCAAAGCTGAATAATCTGCGACCGTATTATTACTTTAAATATATCCTTACAGAGTTGCCTAAACTCTGTGATGAAAGAGGAAATATAGATCCTACAAAATTGGATTATCTCATGCCATGGTCAGATAGCCTTCCGGATGAATGCCGGAAACCACGCCGCTCATAATAGGCGGCGTTGATTTTAACGACCTGCGTATGATTTGACGTTTACTAGCAAAGACGATGCAAGCGTTAATTAAAATCTAGCTTTAGAATATTGAGTGCTTACGGATAAAGAATAATAGCGCAGAATAAATATAAGGAAATACTATTATTTAAATACTTCTGTTCCAGAAAAGCTTGTAACTGAAATGTTAAACTGCTAATTAAAAGCTGGTTAAGCCGGAATCAACAGAGACTCTAAAGTATATTTTCTGAATTGTATATATATTAGGACTGCTTTACACCATATGTCAGGCTTTGAACTAACAGACTCGAGTAAATATCTCTAGTAGATACAATTCATGTGCCATAGCTAGAATGTTAATATTTCCCTCTTCAATGGTATAATGTATTTCTGAAATAAAATTATTAATATAATCTCCATGATTAACCAATGGTGGTTTAGGAAACTTTAGTCCATTTTCAAATTTATCTAATAATTCTTTCCTTGAATTATTATCTAGTGATGAATCATTACTAATAATTGTTTTAATATATGCAACTAAAATAGAAAATGCTGTTGTTAATGCAACCCTCTCATTAAATGTAAAATAGTAGCCTGGTTCATCTGATAAAATACTATCATTATACATTATTGGACTAGCTAAACAAATAGCCCACAAATAACAAGAAGCTACTTTATGTCTGTCTAATCTTCCACTAGAATTTTTCATATAGTGATTCTTGCACTGTGCATTAAGCAATATATATTGACTCCATATATTTTCTTTTGCATCGCTATTCATTTTTGTATATCCAGTGTAGGTGCTAACATATTTATTAATCTCAGGTTTTATAATTTTTCCCCATATTTCTTCATAGCTAGAACGATCTGGATGTATTTCATACTTTTCATTTATTTCAAACATATAATCATCCTATTTTAGTAAATTTACTTTTTTTACTTTTGTCAAATAAACTATTAGTAATTTTCAAATTATCCGTAATATCGCTAATCGACATATCTGAGTTAGATAGTTTTCCTTGTATAATATCATTATCAAAAGGAATACTTTTTTCCACCCATTCCAAAACCCAAGGGATAATTTTACTCAATCCGAACATAACTATCGGAATACAAAATGAAGCAAAAACAATTATTAAAATCACCGTATTACTATTCATTTTTATCATCTCCTTTGCTCTCTTTTAATTCATTTTTTGTTTTATTAATATTATTTGTTATCAATTTTGTCTTGATACCTAAAACTAATAACTCGAATAGTTCCTTTAAGATTATTGATAAAACAGATAAGATTAAACATATTTTTAAATACCAAATTATTTTATCATTAAAAATACTTGCAAAATCGTCAAATAGCAAAGCACATGATAAAGCAGCTAAAATTGATCCAACAAATTGATTAATAAAATCCCAATATCTAAACATTTTGATGTTTACAACAGAACTTGTTGTTAATAAATCAATATCTTTTGAAGCCAAGAATATAAATATGGTTCTATAATAATTTTTATCATCATTATTTGACACCAATAATGGAATCATCAAAAATATAGTTATTAAGGAGAACATAATTTTTAAGCTCTTACTTCCATATTCACCATCCATATTTTTCACCAACTACAACCTTATCTTCTAGTACTATACGCTTATAAACATCTAATTGTCTGCTATTTTACCACTTATTAAAATACTATGCAATATTTTTAAAAATTTTCACTGTATTTATCACAATTTTCACATGACATAAACTAATTTTTTTATGCAATAACACAATTATAAATATCAACAATGTGCCAATAAGGTTAAGCAAAAATTGATACATCACTTTCCTCTTTGAGCACAATACCCTTTCCAATCTCAAATTTGTAGTCAGGTGTATCGTTGATTACAGGCACTGCAAGTCTGCCGAATCTGATGTATACAGGGTCTACATGGTCCTAAGCTGTCTTCACCGTTGCTTTTGCTTGCTTTCACACCTATCCGTAAAGCACTGAGCGAAAACCTGAATATCATTTTTAACTAACAAGGCTCTGAACAGATACAATATTTTTAATTATCTCCTTTATCCCCATCTCAAATGACATTTTAGGTTGCCATCCAATACCTAGTAATTTCTGTACATTAGGATTAACATTTACCATTCCAGTTTCCGCATATGGAATAGCACCATAATTCAATATACTGTTACTTTGTGTAATTTGAACCATTTTTTCTACAAATTCTCTCAACGGTGCTGAATAACCTGAGCCAAAATTATATATCCCTGAACACTCTGAATTATCTATCAACAATCGTAATGCTTCAATTGCATCATCAATATACAGGAAATCCCATTGCTGGATACATTTTGTTAAGTCACAAGGTTCATTACCCATTAATTTCTTTAACGTTGACATTACCAATGTACCTTCAAAATCATATGGTCCGTAAAGACTAAAGAAACGCGGCTCCACTAATCGGCATCCGCGTTCATAACAATATTTCTCAGCATATTCATAAAATGCCAATTTATTTTTACCATACTCAGTATTTGGATGCGGAACTACATCCTCTCTTAATTTACATACTTCATTCCACTCTCCATATTCAGCTTGTGAGCCTGATGTAAGAAAGGTCCTACAGCCTAATTCAACCACAGCATGTAATAAATCTATATTATATTTTAAGTTATCAGCCTGAAGTCCATGGTCATTTCTAGAACTTCCCCTAGTTCCATTCCATGCTGCAGCAAAAGCAACATCAATTGTTCCTTCAATTTTATCAGTCAATTTCCAATATTCATCCATATTGCAGGATACAACTTCAATCTGTTGGCTATTTGGCAGTTTTGAAAGCTTTGTACAATTCTCCCTGACTATAGCAACAACCTTATCTCCATTTTCAATCAGCTTTTTTATTAGGGCCGCACCAATCATGCTTGTGGCTCCGGTAACAAGTATTCTTCTCATCATAGCTCCATTAATTTATTAAATAATTTTCTATCAAGCAATGGCTCCTGATCCTGATTTGGCTTTCCAAATTCAAGCTTAGGAAATACATATGTCTTATCGTTTAAAACTACCTCAATAAACGTAGGCTTATCAATGTCAAAGCTTATATTATCATCAGTTTCTTTTATTTGCTTATAATCAAATCCATATGCCTTCGATAATTTTTCAAAATCCGGATTATCATAACCACCGGAAGGAACTGTCTGATAATAATTATCGTGAAAATACATCTCCTGAAAATGTCTAATCATTCCTAATGCATTATTATTGAATAAAATTATTGTAATTGGAAGTTTTTCCCTGTTAATAAACTGGAGTTCCTGAATATTCATTTGAAGCCCTCCATCACCGGTAAAACAATATGTCCGCTTACCAGAACCTATACATGCTCCGATTGCGGCCGGCAGTGAATACCCCATTGCACCATGTCCTCCTGAAAATAAAATTCTCTGTCCGTCTTTTACATCAAAAGACTGCGCAACCCAAACCTGATTCTGTCCTACATCAGTTGTTATAACTGAATTATTGCCAATTAAACCACTAATTTTTCTTACAAAATCATTATAATTTTTATCATCATGCCCATGAAGTTCTTTATAGATGACTCCACACGTTTTTCTCCATGAGGAATAATCAGGCTTTATCCGAGACCATTCTTTACAAATACATTGAAGAGCCAAATATGAATCAGCAACAATATCTACTTCATCATTATGAACTTTATATTCAAGTTCTCCAGCATCAATATCAATTCTGAATATCTTTGAATCCGGTGCAAAATTTTCCCTTTTTGCGCCCACCTGCCTTACATCAAGTCTAGAACCAATTGCAATTACAAGATCACTTTTTGCAACAATAAAGTTTGCAGTTCTGTCTCCATATGCCCCAATAAAACCAAAGTAATTATCTAATTCTGTCTGAATATCGACTGCAATCATAGAGGATACAACCGGTACCCCAATATGATTTAGCATATTCTTCCAACTAGTATTATCTTTTGCCCTATCTATTCCATTTCCCAAAAGCACAACAGGTCTTTGAGCCCCTGTAATTGCACTTACAATTCTCTGTAAACTCTTTTCAGACAACATATTTTTTTCTTCATAGTTGCATGGTATCCATCCCTTAAGCTTATTTACATCAATATCAGTTCTCGTAACATCCATTGCCATATCCAAAAGCACTGGACCCATTCTTCCATTTAAGGATTCATAGAAAGCTCTATCCAGACACTCTTTAAGCTTGTCTGCATCATTAATTTTTACAGCATATTTTGTTATTCCTTTTACCATGGAAACAATATCTGTCTCCTGAAAGCCTCGCTGCCTGACATTCATATTTCCTTTTTGCTCAAAAGAATTAACCTGACCTGTGATAAATATAGTAGGAATTGAATCCATATAAGCATTACAAATTCCTGTAATTAGGTTTGTAGCCCCAGGACCGGAAGTTGCATAAGCAACTCCGGGTTTTCCTGTAACCTGCGCGTATCCACATGCAGCAAAAGCTGCTCCCTGCTCATTATATGTAACATGAGCCTTTATCTTATGCTCATATTTACTAAACGAATCCATCAAATGAGTAACCATACCACCAGGATATCCAAATACATCAGTTATTTTCTTTTCAATCAGATATTCAACTACAAAATCAGATGCTTTCATTTTTGTTTTCCTTACTGTTCAACTGCCTCTTTAATAACTTTTGCCATATAATCAATCATCTCATCGCTCATTCCAGGATAAACACCCACCCAGAATGTGTTATTCATAATAAAATCTGTATTTTCTAATGTTCCTGCAACTCTGTAGGCATCAGATCCACGCATTTGATCAAAGCACGGATGTTTAATCAGATTTCCGCTGAATAACAGTCTCGTCTGAACGTTATGTTCCTCAATATATTTAGTAACCTTATTTCTATCAAGTCCACTCTCAGGCTTTACGCTGATAAGGAATCCAAACCATGAGGGACGGCTGTTTTCTGCCGGTGTAGGAAGAATAAGCTTATCTGCTACAGGCTCAAGCGCCTTGTGAAGTCTATCCCAGTTATGGCGACGTCTCTCTATAAATGTAGGGAATTTCTTAAGCTGCTCACAACCGATTGCTGCCTGCATATCAGTAACCTTGAGGTTATATCCAAAATGACTGTAAACATATTTGTGATCATATCCCTTTGGAAGTTCTCCATACTGTCCGTCAAATCTGTGTCCACAGAAATTATCTCGTCCTGAAGGGCATATACAATCACGTCCCCAATCTCTGAATGAAAGGATCAGTCTGTGAAGCTGCGGATTATTAGTATACACACATCCTCCCTCACCCATTGTCATATGGTGTGGTGGGTAAAAGCTTGATGTTCCGATATCGCCCCATGTTCCTGTAAATCTTGTCTCTCCATCGATTGTGTATTCAGTACCAAGGGCATCACAGTTATCCTCTACCAGCCATAAATTATGTTTGTCACAAAATGCCTTTACTGCTGATAAATCAAATGGATTTCCAAGTGTATGCGCTATCATAACAGCCTTTGTCTTCTCTGTTAAAACCGCCTCAAGCTTTGTCACATCAATATTGTACTGTGGAATAGTAACATCAACAAACACAGGAACTGCACCATACTGAATTGCAGGTGTAACTGTTGTAGGGAATCCACAGGCAACAGTGATAATTTCATCACCCTTTTTAATCTGTCGGTCACCAAGCTCCGGTGCTGTAAGTGTCATAAATGCAATAAGGTTAGCTGATGAACCACTATTTACGAGGTGTGCATACTTTACGCCAATCCACTCTGCAAACTGTTTCTCAAACTGATCTGCAAACCTTCCTGTTGTAAGCCAAAAATCCAAGGTTGCATCGGTAAGTGCACACATTTCCTTCTCGTCAAATACTCTGGCAGCATATGTAATACGGTCACCTTCCTTATATCCATCTTTCTTTTCTTTAAAGTCATGATAATATTCTGTTACAAGATTCTTAATCTGCTCTCTTGCTTCGCTTTCATTTTTCCAATTTGCCATCTCTAGTTCTCCTTAATAAATTCATTTATCTCTCTATCCATCTCAGTCGGAATGTCTCCGCCTGAAATCCAAACTTTACTGAATCTGCATACCATATCCATACACTCATCAATGTGCCAGCGTGGTCTCCATCCAAAAGTTGCTTTGATTTTACTGCAATCTAACTTAAGGAAATTAGCCTCATGAGGTGCATTAGCTTCTGCCTGATTCTCCCAGTTGGCATCATCTCCCCAGTACTTGCAGAAAAGATTAACCAAGTCACCTGTAGTGACACAATCACAATCGTCAGGTCCCACATTGTAAAATCCCTGATACTTTTTATCCTCATACTGTTTCTGAGCTATTGTAAGATAAACCGCTAATGGCTCAAGTACATGCTGATACGGTCTTGTAGAATAAGGATTTCTTACCCCAATCACCTTCCTTTCCTTCATAGCTCTCACACAATCAGGAATGATCCTGTCATTAGCAAAATCTCCACCACCAATTACATTACCTGCTCTAGCTGTTGATACAGATAGTTTACTACAATTGTTAAAAAAACTATTCAGGTACGAATGAGTAACAAGTTCCGAACATGACTTGGAATTTGAATATGGATCAAATCCATCAAGAGGCTCATCCTCTCTGTAGCCCCAGCACCATTCATTATTATGATATACCTTATCCGTAGTAACATTAATCACTGATCTGACACATGGATTTAATCGAACACACTCCATGATATTGACAGTTCCCATCACATTAGTTTCATATGTATAAACTGGCTCTTTATAGCTATCTCTGACTATAGGCTGTGCAGCAAGATGAAGTACTATCTCTGGTTGGAACTCTTTAAATACTTTTTTCAGATGCTCTAAATCTCTTATATCACCTATAATATGCATTATCTTATCTTCTACATCTGCAATCTCAAACAATGAAGGATTTGTAGGCGGATTAAGGGAATAACCACACACCTTTGCTCCGGCATTAACAAGCATTCTTGTCAACCATGTTCCTTTAAAACCGGTATGACCTGTAATCAATACTTTTTTATCTTTGTAAAATGCTAAATCAAATTTGTAATCCACAATTAGTCCTCCCACTTTTTCCAAGGAGCCATTCCTTTAGCTAAAAGTTTCTCAAGCTCATCCATCTCTCGTTTATTATCCATGCACTGCCAAAAGCCCTTGTGCGTATATGACATAAGCTCCCCCTGCTCTGCCAGCTTCTTCATAGGATCTTTTTCAAATACACATAAATCTCCATCCAGATAATCAAATATCTGTGGCTCTAAAACCATGTATCCTGCGTTAATCAAAGCTCCATCTGTCGCATTCTTCTCTCGGAATGCCTTTACTGCGTTATCTCCGCCAACATCAAGAACACCTTTCTGCTGTTCCTGAACAACTGCTGTAAGTGTTGCAATCTTGCCATGCTGTTTATGAAATTCTACAAGCTTAGAAATATCAACATCACATACGCCATCTCCATATGTCATCATAAAGGTTTCATTTCCCACATATGGCTGTATTCTCTTGATTCTGCCACCTGTCATAGTGTTAAGTCCTGTGTCAACAACCGTAATCTTCCAAGGCTCACAATGCTGCGCATGAACTGTCATACTATTCTCGCCTGCAGTAAAATCTAATGTAAAATCACTGTTATGTAAGAAATAATTCGCAACCCATTCTTTTATAATATGCTGTTTGTATCCTGCACAAATAATAAACTCATTGAACCCATAATATGAATATTCTTTCATTATGTGCCAAAGAATAGGCTTACCACCAATCTCAATCATTGGCTTTGGTTTGAATTGTGACTCTTCTGAAATTCTGGTTCCGAATCCACCAGCAAGTAATACTACTTTCATCTTTTTTCTCCTAACAAACAATGGATAATTTTTATCCATATATATACTTTATAAAATACAATAATTTTACACTTATGAAACATTTTATAATTCTTAATTGGTTTATTAAAAAAAATGCTTGATAAAGTCTTTTCTTCCCTAACCATATCTCTTACATTTATTTTCTTACACTCAATAGAATGGTGATTGCATAATTGTTTATTACTCATAATCTTCCGAAATCCTAGAGTACAATCATACATTGTTTTTCGATATAGATTATCAATTATTTTTACTTTACATGAGTTTTCTATATTATTTAATGATTCCAAATGTTCTAAAAAAATAAACAATTGTTTTCTACGTTGTTCTGGCATAAAATATAGATTATTATTTTTTTTTGAATAAGTATAAGATTTTACATTACTACATTTTTCTGGTTTTTCAGGTATAACTAACCTGCCATTATATATAGCCTCACTTCCTTCTGTCACACCATATGCATAAAGAATATCTAACAAAAATGGATTATTATAATAAATACTATTTTTGTTCAAATGATTTATAAAATTGCCATCTTTCTCAATAATATCTCTTCGAAAGAAATAACCAGATGGATGCCCACATCTATATATACTCTTAGTAATATCTTTATGAATCGTAAATTGTCCACTTTCCATCTCAGAATTTAATATGCAATATCCACACGGAATCCCTATATTTCGTTTCAATTCTTCAATAAACCAATCCAAATATTCTCCTAAAATATAATCCTTGTCCAAACATAGCATACAATATTTTCCATTTCCATAGTCAAGCACAGTCCTACAACTTATTGGTCCCGGAACTGTTTGTTCCCTTTTTATAACTCTAATTCTATCATCATTTATTTTTATAAAATCAATATCATCAGATGAACCATTATCCACTACAACAACCTCAAATTCATCTGATTTTGCTTTTGAAATTGAACATAATAATTTCTTCAATTCGTCCAATCTATTATAAGATGGTATACAAATAGATAAAACCATACTACACCTCTCCATATAAATTCTGTGTTTTATGTACCTCATCGTTTATTTTTCATTTTTCTAAACTCTCTTAGCGTAATATATGGATAAACCACGTTCACTATAACCATACATGCAATTGAGCCCATTATTATTCCATTCACACCCATACCACATTTTTTAGCAAAAAAGATAGAACATGGTATATTTAAAATAGCCTGTAAAACAACTGCCAACGTAGTTTCATTTACAACACCAATTCCATTAATAAATGTAGAAAAATTATGGCTAAACATTAACATTAAATAATATATCATTGTAAGAACTATTAAACTCGTATTAAAATGTAAATCCCTTTGTAACCAAATATGTGCAAATGGTCTAAATATAAACGACGCGACAAGTGTACCACATACTATCATTCCAAATAATAGCATTGTTTTTTTAAATGTATTTTTTATCCATTTATAATCATTTTTTGCATATGCCATTGTATATGCTGACATCACTGGTCCAATTAATATCACAAAAACATTATTAATCATCCCAAAATATTTATAAACAAAACTATATGGTGTGACTGCATCTGCGCCAAAATACTTTAATATCAATAAATTATCTGTCGAATTAAGTATTAATGCTGAAATCTGTAAAATAAACATTTTTATTCCAAATGACATAATTCCTTTAGAATAATAGAAATCTACATTACTTTTTTTAGGTTTCAATTCTGGATACTTATTAAAAACATATATTGTTTCAATTATATTCTTTATGAATTGAGAAAATCCTTCTGCAAACGTCACTAGCAAAATTAAGGAAACACCATATTTTCTATATATTAAAAGCCCTATAATAAAAAACAATTGACCAAACAGGCTAAAAAAATTTACTTTACTTGATTCTTGACTTGCAAGAAGTATATTATTAACCAGTGCAAGTACAAAATTAACTGCTGCCAATATAAAACTTATAATTAATATATTATTTATATTTTCATCAGATGATTTTATTTTAAAAAATATACCGACATCAAAAAATTGAAGAAAAAATATAACTACTATTACAGCTAATAACATAATTATACTAACAAGAACATATGCCACTGTAACTGTTTTTTTTGCAGCTTCATCTTCCTTTTTTGCTAAATAGCCTGTTAACTTGAATCTTAACCCATTGCCAATTCCTAAATCAAAATAATATATCCATGAAACAATCGATAATGCTGAACTATAAATTCCATATTTATAATTCCCTAGAACTTCTAATAATAATGGAGCTGAGATTAACGACAATCCCATACTAACTCCTTTATAAATCAACGATAATAAAGAATTTTTTGCAATAACATTTCCTTTATAATTTATATTTTCTTTTGCCATATTTTTTCCTTTACTTATAAAACCAAATTTTGAATAAAATAATAAATTTTATTTATTTAAGCTATTTGACAATTTATTATGTAGATATTTAAAAATATCTAACTGATTATTTTCTGTATGTTCAATAAACGCTTTGATTAACTTCTATTTATTTTATTTATTAATTTTCTTTTAATAACACCTTTTATAGATTTTATAATTAAAAAACTATAATTATAAAAAATATTGACATTTTTCTTTATATCTTCTAATTTATAAGAACATGGTTTACGCATTATAACGTAATCCCAATAAAGTTTTGCGATAAACTCATAATTATCTCTCATGACAGATTTTAATGTTTCATAAGAAACATCACCATCCCTATATAACTCCAAAATCACTGCTGGATATTCAACAGCAAACGCATAAAACAAGTTATACCTTCCTTTTTTAGTAGCATCAGTTAATTCTTCTTTCATTATCTTATGCCCATCTATTATATATTCTTTTCTATTTTTTACACTAAATATCATGTTTGTGTGTGGAAAGAGTTTGTTAAAAGGTTTATTCAAATCCATGTTATTAAAATCACTTTTCCACATAGCAACACCTGCAGAATAACTTGACCAATATGAAAGTGCCTTCACAAAATGATCAAAATTATCATATCGTCCAGCGCATCCATTATCTAGAAAATAAACAACTGGTTTTTTCTCTTCATTTTCAATTACAAATTTCAGAAAATAATTTAATGTTCCTGGCAATAACATCATTCTGTGGTTTACAAACTTAATAAGTTTTCCTGATGCAATTTTAAATGCTTCTATTTGATTTTCAAACATAATTGCATCCGTTTTTTTGTATATAAGATTACTATGGGTTTTCGCATACGATTGCATAAATTCATAAAATTCTTCGTTATTTCCGTTGTCAGTAACAATTACTTCAAATTCGCCTATTGGATTTTTTTCATCATATATACTATTTAATACGGGGCTAACCCATTCAATCACACCATTAGTTGGTATGCACAACGATAAATATGGTTGTCTCTTCATTATAATATATTCCTTCTCAAAAATTCCGCTGTTTTCATTATTCCATCTTCAAGGCTAATAGGATTAAGTTCTCCAAAACATCTTTCGTATCTACTTATATCCAAATAATTAATCGGAACATCTACTGACCTTCCCTTTTCATAAACAACATTTATTTCTACATTAAGAGTGGTTTCTATTTTTTTCAATAATTCTCTAATAGACGTTCCATATCCACATCCTAAATTAAATGTTTTGTACTCACTACTAGCATTTGCTATTTTTATTATTGCTTTAACAGCATCATCAATATAAATAAAATCCCTTACTACTGATCCATCACCAAACACTTCTATTTTTTCTCCTTTAATAGCTTTATAAGTGAATGTTGTGACAGCTCCGATTACACCATTAGGTCTTTGATAAGGTCCATAAGGATTAGCAAGACGAATTATTCTATAATCCAATCCATAGATGTAATTATAAAGATAAAGCAATTTTTCTATCGTTATCTTTTGTAATCCATACGATGAAATAGGATATGTTGGTGTTTTCTCATTCAACGGACAATTAACTACTTTTCCATACACAGTTCCACCAGACGATATGAAAACAACCTTTTTAACACCGTATCTTACACAAGCCTCAAGTAAATCCAGCGAAAATGCAAGATTAATACGAATATCTTGACTTATGTGCTTATTTGATGTAGTAGGCACATTGCTACTAACAAGATGATAAACAACATCTTGATTTTTAAGTATCTCAAAATTTGTATTTTCATCTAACGACGATATTTTAATGTCAACATTTGAAAAATTATACTCGTTAATAGCAGAAAAATAATCAACATTTTTATCAACAACAGTGATTCTATCATTTTTATTTTTGGCTAATTTAACCGTTAAATTCGTTCCAATAAAACTGGCGGCAGCTAATATCATTATATTCATGTGTTATAAATCTCCTTTTTATATGATATCCAATATCCTAAAATTAATGGAATATATAAAAGTGCATATTCTGTAATTTCTGTAATTCCCATTATAAAAATAGCTAAACATCCACAGAAAACAATTTGTATTTCTTTCATACTCCAGCTTTTGCTAATACTATTTAATGATTTCCAAAAGATCATCACATATAAAAATAAACCTATTATTCCACCACAAAACATTATTTGCAAAATTTCATCATGACAATGTGTAGCTCCCTCCCATACGAATGAAGGAAATTTTCCTAATATACGACTAATCTCATTTTCATTCATTATCCCATATCCTTGTATAGGATTATTTGCAATAGCCGATATAGCATTTTTCCATATAATCAATCTATTTGAAAATGTCATATCCTTTCCTAACACGCCCTCTATTATGGGACTTAAAAAATCAAATTTTTGCATGAAAACAATGTAAATCACTCCAACTACTGCAATAAGCATAATTAACTTCGGACGCAAAATCTTTTTAATTAATGGGAATAATAAAAACAGTAAAAAAACACCGAATCCGACTAAGCATGTTGCTGAAGATTTTATTAATAATGATAAAAGCATAATCACTGTTAACAAATAACATCTAACATTCTTTTTATTAAAATATCTATACAACCAAGCAATAGTAAGTCCTGGAATAAACCATCTCGGAAAATAATTAGCTACCCCAAGAAACCAATATTCTGTTTCCAATCCAACAGACATATATATTTTACTTGAAAAATCAAAAAATCCACTAGGGCAAACTAACATAGTAATAAAATTAATATAGATACAACATTCAAAATGAACCATCATTACATTAGTCATCATAACAATGTTATTAGAATATTTTTTAATAATTAATGCCAAAATCACTATAGTTTCTAAATGATATAAAGCTTCTCCTCTTGCACCTTTATTAAAAAATGTAACTAGAAAAACCCAACTTTCTAGGCTTATAATTATCCAAGAAAAAAAATCATAATCTTTTTTTATAATATATTCTATAATTAAATAACAAAATGCCAAAAAAGTTATTATGTTATAAAATTGCAAAATATTTTTATATAAAGTAACACAACTAGGTCTAAATAATGGTAACAATAAAACAAAAAGAATAATAGCATTATTATTTATTTTGATTTTTATCGAGTTAATTCTCACAATCTTTCTCCAAAAATAATATTTATTAGTTAACGATATAATATCTATATAGTACTTGTTTATTTAATCTCTCTTATAATTTTCGCTGGAACACCTGCTACAACACAATTAGGAGGTATATTTTTAGTAACTACAGCATTTGCCCCAACAATACAATTATCACCTATAATAACATTCGGCATTATACAAGCATTCTTTCCAATCCATACATTTTTTCCAATATGAACTGCTCCTTTACTATATAATAGTCTATCATTAGGTCTTATGTCCAATTCATCTACTTCACTTTTCCCATGAAAATTATCTGTAATAAAGACATTCCCTCCACATAAAACTCCATCTTCAATTTCCACCTTATTGATTGAAGAAATGTATACTCCATCGGTAAAAGTAACATTATTACCTATAATTATTTGTGGTATGGTATTCAAATGCTTTCCACAATGGCTATCATAAGCATGGAGCTTTAAATTAATACCTCCAATAAAATCATTTTTTATTGAAATATATTCTGCTCCTTTAATCGAAAAATTTTTTCCAACCCATGTTCCTTTTCCAACATACTTTAATTTTCTAGAGAAAACTTTCCATTTAATTCTTATAAGTAGTTTCTGAGGATGAAATAAATAATTAATAGCTTTAATAATTTTATCATTCATCTTCCACAATTTCCTCTCTAAGAACATCCAAATATTGATGTCCCCATACAATATCAGGTTCCATATAAGATCCCTCTCCCCACTCATTCCAAGAATTAAGGAATAGTATTTTATGTTCGTCATCTTTATCCTTTATTTTTTCAAGAGCCATTTTTATAGCTATTCTAAATTTTTCCGGAGTACTCCCTGTATATACCAAAGCATTTTTACCTGCTCTAGGCGTTTTGTCTTTTCTCGGTGTAATTTGTGGATAAACATAATCTAATTTATCCTCATCAGTATAATAATGCTCTGTCAATTTCATATAATCATGACTATTTAATGCATATCCAAAGATCTTCCGTCTTATATTCCTAATAATTTTTTTAAAAAAACCTGTAGCTAATATTTCTGCCCGTCGAAAATTCATTGAACTTACAGCATCAAACCCCATATCTATATATCTATCATACCTAGCTTTGACTTCATTCATAAAATTCTTTTTATATATTTCATCAGCTTTTCCAATTGAATCTGCTCGTGCCACAAAATGAATACCTGGAATTCCATTCTTCTCTGCAAGATGCTGCCAAAGTTGAATAAACTCTTTCATATCAGGACACGAATCTGGATCGAATACATAAAATAATGGTTTTTCATCAACTTTAATATATCTATGATCCCTAAACATCGGAAGCAAATAATAGAAATAATCCGTATAATCCTGTTTTCCAAGATACTCCTGCTTTAAGAAAACTGTATCTTTTGTGAATCTTTTAGTCTTTTGCCATGTTTTATTTGACCAGTCATGATTTGCCCATCCAACGCAGAACGGAAAGTCTGGTTTAGCAGTACGCATTAGCTCTTCAATTGGCATTTCTAAAATTTTCTTTCCATTGCCAAACCAATAATTCCAATACATAAACCCCTCTACTCCATTTTCTCGCGCCATATCGGCCTGAGCTTGACGTATTTCTGGCAATCTTAAATCATAAAATCCTAAATCTGCTGGAATTTGTGGTTGATAATGTCCCCTATATTGAGGCTTTGCTTTTGTCACATTAGTCCATTCAGTAAACCCTTTTCCCCAATATTTATCATTAATCTTAGTTGGGTGAAATTGTGGTAAATAATATGCAATAACTCTTGCTTTTGTTTTCATTAATTTATACTTCCTTTATTTTATTATCTATTTTGAGCTTATTTTTCAAAGTATATGATATTTCATATTCTATTTTTCTCCCCCAAGAACAGATAATATCTTATATAAAATTGCTTTTATTTTTTGATTAAAGCATTGTTTTGGTAATGCCTTCTCCACCAACTTGTTGTATGGTATATTATTCTCTAATCCGTTAAAAAAGACATCATATCCTTTAGGTTTCTTCGACGCAATTTCTAATTGATGATTATGTGCAATTGCATTTTTCAGATCTACTCTCTCTAATTTAATTGAAGCATTATCTAACAAATATTTTCCTTTTTCATTCATACACAGTGCAAGCGATATTCCCTTTCTTTTCTCTTCATCGCATAAATCACTCCCCCATGAATCACCAATTGTCAAATCAGAAACCCTTTCAATTTTAGCATATTGACAATTATAACAATTTTCCGTGTAATTAATTGAATTAAGAAATGCTAATGTATACTTATCAAACACACCCTTTGGCGCAATATCTCTTACATCATTTCTTATTTTAAAATCGCTTTTTTTCCTAAAACTAATATCAGTAATTTTATTTAAATCACATCCATATTGTTTTAAAAAAATATTAAGATTTTCAAATGATGGAGTGCCATGACAAATCAAATCAATAGAATAAAAATTCATCATTAAAGCATTTCCTACATAATTTTTAGCGGCTGCAACTTGACATGGCAATGCAATAAGCAGTACCTTTTTTCCACTTGACAGTAATCTTCTTATCTCCTTATAAATTCCAATTGGATTACTTTTAACATATTTAGAACCACAAAATTTTTCCAATTCTCCTACATTGTCACTAAAATGAAACTTAAATTGTCCATCTAGAAATTTACAACTACAAAGAACTCCTCCATCTTCAATAAAAGCCTTTGAAATTGATGTAGCAAATCCCCCTGATGAACCTTCTTCTCTAATTTTTTTATCCAATGCCCATCCTTGAAACCATTTTTCTGGATAAGCACTTAATACAGGATTTAAATTTTGACATACTTTTCTACATGCACCACAATTTATACATTTTGTTTCATCAATCATAGCAACATAATATTTCAAATGATCAACCACCGAAATTGCATTTTTCTGGCATGCATCTACACACGCCATGCATGCTGTACACTTGCTCTTATCACATACACTGCCCATTTGTCATTTTTCCTTCTTTTAATATACTTCTTTTCAGATAATCTTTAGAATCATTTATTTTTTTATTAAGTAATTTGTTAACTACACTATAATCAACTGGATTACATAAGATGGGAATTAAATCTTTTTCATTTTCTTTGTAAACTGCTTGTTTTAACAATGCCAACTCATCTAATAGTGACTCAACTTTGCTAATTCTATTCTTTTCTGTTAAAAACGATACAAAATTACGATTATACTTTATCGCAAAAGAAGTTCCATGAAACGTGCCGGTTATTACTCCCCAGGCATTTTTAAATAAAAAAGCCCATTCAAATGGTGAAATATTCTCTGTCTGTACACTTGTATACCATTTGCGATATTCTCCTGCTCCTAAAATGTTCAAATCATTTTTTTTAGCGAATTCAATAATATTTTTAATTTGTAATTCTGTTAAATGACAATCATAAATCAAAATGTATCTTTTTGCTTTTACTATTTTTACTATTTTAGATTTAATTTTCAAATTATAATCATATAAAAAAATTGGATCAAGCGTTCTCATTACATCAAATTGGTTCTTACATATAACATTTACCAACTTTTCACTATCTTTATCTCTAACTGAAATTGCTTTAAAATTTTTGATACCTTCTTTAATTTCATTTGGAATTATACTATCATCACTACTTCCTCCGGCACATGCCGAATATGAAATCAATGTTCCCTTTAGTCCATATCCAAATTTAATTGAATCATACGCAACATCTTTAAAATTCCAGACTTCATCAGCTCCAACAATAATTAAATCATACCCAATAAAATTAATATCATTGGCAGTGTATACTCTTTTACTTCGAGGCAATGTTATTTCATATTTATAATGCTTGAAAAATAAACACACTTTATCTATATATCCACAAAAAGTATCTCCGCGTTTTGGTTTAAAGCCAAAAAAATGTAATGAATTCATTATTTCATGTTTTTTTACTCTATAGTCAATTATTTCCACTCTTGAATTAGGAACTATTTCTTTAATAACATTCGTAAGAGCATATGCTTGCATAAAAGCCCCAAAATTTTTAACATAATGATGTGTTAAAATACCTATTTTCATATTTTTCCTTATCTTCTTCCATTAATAAAATTCTCAATCTTAGTACTTACTGTTCTATCGTATTTTTATAAATATTCATAAGTTGCTCATAATTTTCTTCAGGTCTATATTTCTGCATATAATCTAATCTTGCATTTTGACCAATTTCCGCAGATATTTCTGGCTTATTCCATAGTTTAATAATGCATTTCCTAAACGCTTCAATATCACCCAATTTTATCTTGTAACCATTAACTCCATCTTTAATTGCTTCTGTTGAAAATCCAAGATCTGTCGCTATTAATCCTTTCCCAAGACTTTCGGTTTCGATTTCAACCATAGAGCATCCCTCGTACCAAATCGAAGGAAAAACTACAAATTCTCCCCCTTTTACAATTGAGAGACATTTATCATGTTGTGTATATCCCTCAAAAAAAACATTACTGCGTTTCTCCGACCAACGTCTAAATTCTTCTTCAAGTGGTCCTCCCCCCATTACTACCAATGGAATGTCTGGTAAATCTTCCCATATTTTCATTAGAATTCTAATTCCCTTTTCTTCGCCAATACGACCATAAAATACAACATATTTTTCTGGTAAATTTTTCACTTTCATTACCTTTAAATTTGCTTCGGCATCTGGAACAAAATTATATTTCTTTGTAATTTTATTTTTTTCAAACCCTATATTCGTAAGAAGACGCATTTGATTCTCATTAAGGCAAATATAATGATCAATTTGCTTATAAAAACTTTTTCTTATCCTGTGATATATAAAAATGCTTGCTACAATAAAACTCTGCAATTTAGAATTTTTAAAACAACCATACTTACACATACGATAGTACTTTCCATCGCCACACTCATTACATAATTCTGTTCCTCGTAAAGAAGTTGAACACGGACATACAAAACGAGTATCATGTAATGTTGCCACAACTTTAACGCCACTTTTTTTTGCAGCATAAAGGATTGACGGAGACAGTAATGGGAAAAAGGTATGAACATGTACAATATCCGGCTTTTCTTTTTCAATCAATTGCCGTACATTTCTATAATTTTTAAAACTCCATAGCATTCCAAATGTTGCAGATAACTTGCCAATCACCCCTGCATCATCAAACTCATCATTAGACACTGTATATCTAATCACTTGATTTCCATGTTCCTCCAACAATGCAGTCTCGCTTTTAAACACCTGATCATCGCCACTTGCTGAACCTTTTCTATGGAAATTATGTATTGCTAATATTTTCATGATAACTGCCTTTTCTACGTATATTATTATTTTTTTCAGTAATATTGCTTCTACTTTCTTTTACAAACTTTTTATTATATCTCCACCATATTTGCAAAATACAATATATGTCATCTAATATTTCCATATGCATGTCTCTTCATCCAAAAAATTATTTCATACTTTCCACATATCTTATCCCATGTATATTCTTCTGAAACACGTTTCTTTGCTTTATTTCCAAGTTCCACAATATCATCTGGCTCCATAAAATCGACTCTATTAATCAAATTCGCTAGATCACCTTGGTTTTGACTCCAATATAATGCATTAGTCTCTGCAACCTCTTTATTAAACCCAACATCAACTAATAAATTTAAATTAGTGCTTCCCAATGCTTCTATAAGACTCGGATTCGTACCTCCAACAGTATGACCATGAAAATATGCATACGCATTCTCTCGAATTTTCTTCAACAGTTCCTGATCATAAACTGTCCCTACAAATTTAATCCTCGGATCCCTCCTAAAATGTAATTTGTTTTCTAATTCATTTAAAAACTTGTCATTCACATTTGTTATAAGCGCAAAATCTCTCTTTGATTTAGATTTCATAAATTCTCTAATCATTATTTCAAATGAATTTTCAGGCACAAATCTTCCTACAACCAAATAATAATTTTTCTTGCTCAATCCTTTTTCCTTATACCAACTCACAAGTTTTTCATCGTCATCAGATAATTTACTAGGTGTCAAATCAGCTCCATATGCAATGAACGTCGTATTAGGATTTTTACCATTAATGCCTTTACCATCATATTGCTCATGAATATATTTTTCTATATTTACCGAATCACAAATAGCCAAATCACAATATTTAACCATCATCCGCTCAGATACTTTCCAATATTTCCGTATAGGTTTGCTCCACTTAGCTCGCATCCACTCATGTCCGTCTGGATTAAGGTATACTTTTCCACCAAGCTTATGTAGTTTCCCATAAAAATGTTTTGCAAACGGTCCAATTCTACAGGCCATAATATAAACTATCGGGTTTTCTATATTATTCTTCTTTATATATTTGCAGCATTCTCTCAAAGCAGCAACATCATAATAAATAGCCTGTGCCGGACCTATCTGTGGAATATGAATTTTAAAACACCTTGCATTATGAAACTCAAACTCTGTATCAGAAATTCTTTTTATATCATCTAACTTAGTCTCATCCATGCATCCATCACCATTGGCTTTACATGCTACATGATACTTTATATTAGGATTATTCTGATGATATTCTGTAAGCTTGTATACAAACGTCTCATATCCACCATAGGCTCCAAGACTTTTTGCTCCAACCAAGAATACATTCTGGACTTTACTCATTTTTATACTGCTCCATCTTTATTCAAAACCTCCATAACTGTTTTGAATAATATCTTTATATCCCCCTTAACACTCCACTCCCCAATATACTGGGTATCCAGCTTCACCACTTCCTCAAAGTCCGTGATGTTGCTCCTGCCACTCACCTGCCACAGTCCGGTCAATCCCGGTCTAAATGACATTCTAGCTCTATGATGTGGTTCATACTTCTCCCACTCATCGAGTGTCGGTGGTCTTGTGCCTACCAGGCTCATATCTCCCACTAGTATATTGAAGAATTGTGGGAATTCATCCAGGCTTGTTTTCCTGATGAACTGTCCAATTCCGGTTTTCTTTTTTCCGTTTGGCAGCACCTTGTTGCCTATGATTCTCGGATCGAAATCCATCTTAAACATCATTCCGTCGCCCACTTTATTCTGTGCCGCAAGCTCCTTCTTTCGCTCCTCGGCATCCATATACATGCTGCGGAATTTGTACATCTTGAATTTTCTTCCGTTTCTGCCGACTCTCTCCTGCGCGAAAAATATAGGTCCAGGCGATGCTATGTATATCATAGGACCCACAAATATCATTATGATAAGTGTGAACAGGCAGCCCACCAATCCTCCGACTATATCCATCCCCCTCTTTACCAAAAGCGCACTAGTATTTGCATAGTTCACGCTGGATGTAACTACTGTGTAGTCGCCTATCTTTTCTATCTGCTTGTAGCCACCCTGAGCTGTACCGTTTTTTGCTATTCCTGTATGCACCGCTATTCCCATCTCCAGGAATATATCTGCCATCTTCTCAGGATATTCATCCTCGCTGCACGGCGGGATGAGCACCTCGTCCACCCACTCATCACATGCATAGTCCACTATGCCATCGTGGTTTGCAACAATCGGTATGCCGCATATAGTCTTGCCCTTCATGTCTGTATCCAGTGAAGCTGCTACTATCTTTGTATAGCCTATACAGCTTTTCTCCACTGTGCGCAGTGTATCACGTAGCATAGCATCGGGTGCTATGACAAACAGCGATTTCTTTGATGCTCCAAATCCCTTTTTCTTAAGGAAGCTCTTGAGCGCTAGTCTTGCTACATATGTTATTGTCACATAGATTGGAAACATGATATAAAATGATAATCGCGAGTATATATCAGCCATCTGTGTGGTGAACAGAAATAGCGCTGTCACCAGAAATACAAGCACTGCGTGCTTGCAGGTCGATATAAATTCATCCAGATATCCGCGTTTTAGGACGTTCTTGAATGAATCTGCCATTATCTCCACAAAGAAATCTATCAGAAGAAATGCTACCCCCAGTATACGGTAGTCCTTATCCATGTATGGGTTATTAAAGCCGAAGCGTATCACATATGAAATAAAAAATGCTATAACAATGCATGCGATATCTATAAGCATAAAGTCTATATGCTTTGTCCATCCTCTGCCTTTCTTTCTGTACATTCTTTCCAAATTCTCCTTGTGGTATCTTTTATTTTCCTCTATACCTGCTACAGGGGAGACACCTTAGTACCCCCCCGAATTATTTTAACCTGTTTTGTTTTACGTATGTTTTATTAGGTTATTTGTATCTTTTTCTGTATCTAATCAGGGTATTCAATAATATATTTTCACCCATTTTTAATTCTTTGTCAATGAATATTAGGTTTTCTTTATAATTTTTTGACACTATTTCTAAATTTTTCTTCTCCCTCTCTACATGATTATGCACTTTTACACTCTGTCTGCTAAATTTTCTAAACTGAAATATTCTTTTTAACATTCCCCTCTTCATCATAACAATTCTTATTTGTTCCCGCAAAACCATCAATTAAAGCTAATAATATTTGTGGCTCATTTGCAAAGACTGTCATCCAAACAGAATAAAAGCCATCCCCCAAAGCAGTCATAATAATTTGCTTTTTTAAATCTTCTCTATAGCTATCTGGCGCATCTTTCATATGTAGCCATCCGTCCAATGACTCCTTTGCTTTATAATAAGCAGTATTTCTTTCTATAAGCCGCCTATCTTTATCCCCTTTACTCAAATCAGGAACATTACCAAGTTTTACTAGCTCATACGTATTGGTTGCCTTTTCTTTTAACTCACCTGTCGGATCTAATTCCATTAAAAGCTGCTCATTTACCTTGGGATAACCATTTTCATATGTGTATGCAATTGCTGTATTATTCACATCAGGCCATAAAAAATCATCATCATTTTCAGGAGTTGTGTTAGCTAATTTTCTAGTATTACAATATTTACATCCCAACAGCAAGTTCTTCCAATCTGTTATATCTCCGCCCTTTGATTTTGATACAACATGTTCAACCTCCGGTACATGCTTAATTGGAAATTCACAATATGAACAATAATAACCTATCTTTTCGCCTAAATATGGCAGTGCATCCTGATATTTTTTTATTGTATTATATGGTGATTCACCTTTATCTACTGGTCTCATTTTTCTTCACTTTCCATGCCTGTTCAGTATATTTTTGATGAACCCACGCCATATAAGCAGGATTATCACTATATTCCGCCTCTAAATCAGCCAATTCTTTGCCAAGCCTAGCTATATCGTCTTGAGTCTTGGCCTCTTTCAAGGCTGTATAATATTTTGAGGCTGCTTCGTATATCTTTCGTTTTCTCTCACTATATTGAGGCAATTCTACGCCCATAACATCTTCAGCTATATCTTCCAATCCTTCTCCGGAATACTCACTATCTAATGGCTGATCCAAAGTAATAAGCTCTCCTTCATCCAAAGATTGAATAATAAAAGGAGAATGCGTAGCACATATAAACTGTATTCTAGGAAATTGTTCTTTCAGAATTCCTATAATACGTTTCTGCCATGTAGGATGCAAACTCAAATCAATTTCATCTATTATAACAATTCCAGGTGTCATTTTGAGTGCATCACCCTTTAGATAAGGATTCAATATGCACATTCGCGTAGCTATATCAAGCATTATCTTTATTACATTTCTATAACCATCACTCAACATTTGGAACGGAAGGATTGTTCCATCTACTGTTTTTAATGCAATTATATCATCCTCATATTTGGTTGAAGATATAATTTCTTCTCCGGGCTTCAATTCATCACAAAATGCCTCATTAACAGCCTTTAAAATCGCCTCATATGCAGGAAATAGTTTTCCCCCATTTTCTTCTAGCGAAACGGCTTTAAGAGTTTCAATATAACGAAATGCAATTTCAAGTCCATGTTGTGAATCTAAACAATGATTATATGCGTCAGTCCTACTAAATACACCTTTTATATTCGTTTTCTTATTTCCATCTTTCCAGAGACGGGCTGTACTTAAATAAAGTACTAATGGAAGAACCACTTTACTATCCGAGTGATCCGCATTAGATATTTTATTTTCCCATTCAATTACGGCTGGCTGCATCGGATTAGGACCCCCAAATTTAGTTCTTGCATCTTCTTTTAAAATAACTCGTCTAAATTCAATATTGCTATCTGTATTATTTCCGCCCCACTGTGCCTTGCAACTCACTTCACACGGATACTGTGCAATTGATCCTGTCGTCAAAATCATACTATCATCTGAAATCAACGTTTTTCTTCTTGCATCGGTTGACTTTATATTATATACAAACCGTGAAGGTACATAAGTCTTGTAAGCTGCAAGATAAGCTCCCAGCATCACATTAGCAGCCTCCAATACGGAAGTCTTACCAGAACCATTTTTACCAGCAAAAACATTCATTCTTGGATTGAGCACAAATTTTTTATTATCAAATCTTCTATAATTTGTAAGGCCTAACTCTTGAATTTTGAACTCACACATTTTATCCGCTACCTTTAGCCCTTCCTTATTTTTATTAACTATATCATTTTTTTATTATCCCAGCAACCTTTCCGTAACACTACAGAAATTTTTGATGTATAAATGATGTAAACATCATTTTTTATACACTTTTCAGAAAATATCTACTCCTCAAAGAGCTTTATCTTCCTCTCTATCATCTCATCAATCCTTGCGATATACTGCCCTACATCCTTGACATTCTCACATCTGTCGATGCGGTGTGTGCCGTCCGGATTCGGTATGGGCCAGACTCGCTTGGTGCTTGCTCCTGCGCCGCACGCCACGATGGTCTGCTTTTCCTCCATGATCAGTATGTTGTATACGCCGGCCTTGCCCTTTGCCGCATAGCCCACGTTTTCCATGTTGCCTGCCATGCCCTTCTGCCTGTAGAGGTAGTATGGCTCAAGCCCCATCTGCTTACAGTAGGCTGCGCAGAGATCCATATGCTCCTGAGTGTTGACCATCTGCATATCGCTGTAGCGGTCCTTGAAGATTGTGAGTCTTGCAGCTCGCTTTACTGCGAGTGAGTGGATAGTGACGTTGTCAGGCGCCAGCTCCTTCACCAGCTCCATTGTGTGCCTTACATCATCAAGTGTCTCCTCGGGAAGTCCCATGATGAGGTCCATATTTATGTTGTCAAAGCCCAGCTCACGCGCGAGCTTGAAGCTTTGTATCGTATCGTCTACTGTGTGGTGTCTTCCTATGATATCGAGTGTCTGCTGCTTCATGGTCTGTGGATTTACTGATATACGGCTGATGCCGTTTTTCTTCAGTGCCATAAGCTTTTCTCTCGTGATGGAGTCCGGTCTGCCTGCCTCCACGGTAAATTCCAGGCAGTCCTTTAAATCAAAGCTGCATTTGATTTTTCTGATAAGCCTGTCAAGCTGCGCAGGGCTTAGTGTGGTCGGTGTGCCGCCTCCTATATATATGGAATTTAGCTTCTTGTGGTAGAATTTCTGTGCCGTGTAGTCTATCTCCTTCTCGAGTGCGTCGAGGTAATCGTCCACGCGGTTTTTCCACACACCGAGCGGATATGAGGTAAACGAGCAGTATGCACAGGTGCTCGGGCAGAATGGTATGCCTATGTACAGGCTGTAGCCATTGTCATAGTCCACCTTGTCGAGCAGTGCCTTCTCACGCTTTGCTATGCCTATTGAGAGGTCGATTTTCTCATCGCTTGCGAGGTAGGTTTCCTTCAGATAGTCGTAGGTTTCCTTATCGTTCATTCCGTCCTCTATGCACTTCATGGCTATCTTGGTCGGTCTGATGCCTGAGAGTGTGCCCCACGGAAGGCTCTTTCCTGTGCCCTTTTCTATCATGGAATACAGGGCGAGCTTGAGGCGGTTTTTGGTTTCCTTGCGGTCTGTGCCGTCCACGGATATTTTTGTGCAGATACTTTCTCCTGCTGTTTTAATGTCACTTTCGTCGGCTTGCTGCATATCACCTGTCATGGAATTATTTCTGCCGGCTCTATTCATCGTCCACTCCACCGCAATTTCATCGCCCACATAGTCTATCTTAAATACCTGTGAGGCATCCGCAAATTCTTTTACGCCATCGTCTGTCATCTCGTGGTGTGTGCAGGCTAAGTTTTTCCCCTCCACCTCATCAGGTGAGCAGCTATAGTACATCTGCACGTCCTCCTGTGGGAAGAACTCCTTGAGCAGTGAGTGCACATCATATTCAAAATCCGGTTTATTAAATACTACTACTATCATAAGTAAGGGTTATACATCCTCTCGTTTTCTATGGTTGTTGTGTCGTTGTGGCCTGGGTACACCTCTGTATGCTCAGGCAGTGTCATGATTTTTTCCTTCACTGTGCGCACAAGGTCTGACATGCTGCCACCCTTGAAATCCGTACGTCCGATTGAGCCGCAAAACAGTGAATCTCCTGTAAAGATCACGTCCTCATACGGGAAATAATAGCAGCAGCCGCCCGGTGTATGCCCCGGTGTGTGAAGCACTACTATGTGAAAGCCTGCGATGTCAAGCTCCTGCTTATCCTTCAAAAATACATCTGCATAAAAGGTCTTTGACTGCCCCATCATGTAGCTGACATTAAGCTGCGGGTCATCGAGTGTGGCTTTGTCTGCCTCATGGATATATATCTTGATGCCGTAGCGGTCTGCGAGCGGCTTTGCATCCGTAGCGTGGTCAAAATGTCCGTGTGTGAGCAGTATTGCAACAGGCTTTGCGCCTGATTCGTCCACTTTTTTGGCGAGCTGATTAGCACACGCGCCCGGGTCTATTATTATCATTTCCTTTGTCTTTATATTGGTGACAAAGTAGCAGTTGGTCTGCACCGGTCCCACTACGAAGTGGTCTATCTTCATATTTACCATATGAGTGTACTCCTTGTCTGTTATATGTTATGCTTCACGCAAGAACCACCGGGATTTAGCCGGTGGTCCTCTCTACGTCTATTACACTTTCTATCTGTCTGAGCTTCTCCACGAGAACCTTTATCTGGTCCCTGCCTCTGATATTGAAAAATACCTCGATTGTAGCGATGCCCTGCTTGCTGGTCTTGGACTGGATACCACTGATATTGATTTCCTTCTCGGTAAATATCTTTGTGATATCTACGAGCAGTCCCGGCCTGTCATGACAGAATATCTTTAAGTCTGCCTGATACTCGGCACCGTTGTCCATGAGGGCTGTATCCTGCCACTCTGCTTCTATGAGCCTGTCCTTTTCTATCTTGGACAGATTGATAATATTCACACAGTCTGTCCTGTGGATGGAGATGCCTCGGCCTCTTGTGACAAAGCCCACGATTTCATCTCCCGGAACAGGATTGCAGCACTTCGAGAAGTGCACAGCCACGTCATAGAGTCCGTGTACCACAATACCGCTCTTTGACTTGTGCTCCGGCTGTATACCTGCTGCTGCCTGCTGCTTTTCTGCGATGCTGCCAAGCACATCTGCATCTGTCACCGGCACCACATGATCCTTCTTGTACTCGTCGTACATCCTGTTGACTATCTGGCTCTCCTTGAGTCCGCCGTGACCGACGGTTGCAAGGCATGAGTTCCAGTCGTGGAAGCCGTATTTACGGCGTATTTTCTCCTGATACTCAGGCTTGTTTATCTCAGCAAAGTTGATGCCCTTTGCCTTGGCATAGGCTGCTATCAGATCCTTGCCGTGCTGTATATTCTCCTCCTTGAGCTCACTTCTGAACCACTGGTTGATCTTGTTCTTGGCCTGTGTGCTCTTTACGACCTTGAGCCAGTCACGGCTTGGTCCCTTGGAGTTCTGTGAGGTGATTATCTCTATCTGGTCACCGTTTTTGATGACATAGTCTATCGGCACCAGCTTGCCGTTTACCTTGGCACCGACCATCTTGTTGCCGACCGCAGAGTGTATGCTGTAGGCAAAGTCTATAGGTGTGGAGCCCTTTGGCAGGTTCTTTACATCGCCGGACGGTGTGAATGCAAATACATTGTCGGAGAATAAATTTAAATCACTCTTTAATAAAGTCATAAACTCCTTATTATCCGACATGTCCTGCTGCCACTCGAGTATCTGGCGCAGCCAGCTGAGCTTCTCCTCCTCTGTGACAGTGGTGGTAGTGGCATTGCCGTTGTTTGCTTCCTTGTACTTCCAGTGCGCTGCGATACCGTACTCAGCTGTACGATGCATCTCATAGGTACGTATCTGTATCTCAAACGGCTGTCCGCTCGGGCCTATGAGTGTCGTGTGAAGCGACTGGTACATGTTCTGCTTCGGCATGGCAATATAGTCCTTGAAACGACCCGGTATAGGCTTATACTTCTCATGTATGATACCTAGCACTGCGTAGCAGTCCGGTATGGTATCCACCAGAATTCTGATGGCAAAGAGGTCATATATCTGGTCTATAGTCTTGTCCTGATTGACCATCTTCTTATATATACTGAAGAAATGCTTTGCCCTGCCGTATATCTCAGCCTTGATACCGGCATCTGAAACATACTTCTTGACATCATTTACCAGGCCCTGGATGTAGGTGTCTCTCTCTGTCTTTCTGAGGGCTACCTTCTCTACCAGATCATAGTAGGCATCCGGATAGAGGTACTTCATACAAAGGTCCTCGAGCTCTATCTTTATCTTGCTGATACCAAGTCGCTGCGCGATAGGGCAATAGATATCCTGTGTCTCTCTGGCGATACGCTGCTGTGCCTCCTTGGACTGGTACTTGAGTGTACGCATATTGTGCAGTCTGTCTGCCAGCTTTATGAGGATGACTCTGATATCCTTTGCCATGGCGAGAAACATCTTGCGCAGATTCTCAGCCTGCATCTCAAGCCTGTCCGCATTCTTGTCCTTCGGATCCTTGGTGCTGTCTGTCAGATGCAGGTGCTTTAACTTCGTGACACCATCCACCAGATGTGCGACATCGTCTCCAAACTCCGCACGCATCTCATCCATGGTCATGATGGTATCCTCCAGCACATCATGGAGCAGTCCTGCTGCAATGGTTTCCTTATCCAGCTCGAGCTCGGCGAGTATTATGGCAACACAAAGCGGATGTATGATATAAGGCTCTCCTGACTTACGCGCCTGACCCTTATGAGCATCATAAGCTACCCTGTAAGCTTTGTCCACAAGGCTCGTGTCATCCGACGGATGGTACTTTTTGATTTCCTTTTTCAGCTCATCGTAAAGCTCCTCCGGGCTCGTAAAATCCTTTGTTCCCCTTATACCGCTGGTATCTGAGCGAAATTTGTCCGCTATTTTTTCTAATTCTTCTGTTGAGTAATCTGCCAATAGTCTCACCTCGATTGTTGTGTATCTTTAGTAGCCATTATATTTTATTTCTTTAAAAATTGCAATCTTATGTTGTTAGCCGATAACCATCTTTACTCCGCCATACATGCCGGCTGAGTTGCCGAGTGTGGCAAGCTTGATCTCTGTCTCACGGCTTGCATGGAAAGCATACTCTTTATAGTACTTTGCTGCTGTATCGATGATGATGCTGCCTGCCTTTGAAAGGCCACCGCCGACAACAAATACCTCAGGGTCCATAACGCATGCTACTGCTGCCATTGCCTTGCCGAGAAGCTTCATAGACTGCTCTACTGCCGCAATGCCCGCTGCATCTCCTGCCTTTGCCGCATCGCATACATCCTTGGCTGTGAAGCCTGCATTTAAATCAAGCTTTGTTGCCACATCCCTGTGTGCTGCAATGTATCTCTCTGCCACTCTTACAAGTCCGTTTGCTGATGCATACTGCTCTAAGCAGCCCTTCTTGCCGCAGCCACAGCACTCTGACTCATCATCTACCATAGGCATATGTCCTATCTCTCCGCCTGCTCCGTTTACTCCGGCTACGATTCTGCCATCGCGGATGATTCCTCCGCCTACACCTGTGCCGAGTGTGATCATGACTACATCCTGATGACCCTTTCCGCCACCCTGCCACATCTCACCGAGTGCAGCTACGTTGGCATCGTTTCCGGCCTTTACCTTGATGCCGCCGCACAGTACTGAGAGTGACTGTGCCACGTTGAACACGCCCCAGCCGAGGTTGACACATCTTAATACTGTTCCGTCATCCTTTACAGGTCCCGGCACTCCCATGCCTATACCCTCGATGTCCCCCATCTCGATGCCATGCTTCTCGTTATTCTCCTTGATGGATGCTGCGATATCAGGCAGAATGAGCTCGCCGGAATTCTCTGTGCGTGTAGGAATCTCCCATGTATCGACAAGCTTTCCTGTGGTCTCGAAAAAGCCTATCTTTACAGTTGTTCCACCTATATCTACTCCGTATGCATATTTCTTCATTTTTTCGTCCTCCAAATCGTTAAACTATGTTTATATTTTATTGCCTAATTGTATATTTTTCAATGTTTTTCATTGTTTTTTATATTTTTTCTATATATAGAAGCGTTTATATCATCATCCACATTCCCGCTATTTGTAAATCCAAGCTTTTTGGCAAGGCGAACCGATGCCGTATTTCTCTCATCTATCCGGCAATAAAGCTCTTCAAAGTCTGTGTTTTCGCGCGCATAGTCTATTATGAAGCGGCACACCTCCGTGGCATAGCCTTGGTTCCATAATTCCGGTTCTATCATGTAGCCCATTTCATTGTGCTCAAGCCCTGCCCGTCCTATCAGCTTCCCTGTTTCCTTAGAAAATACAAGCCACATGCCATACTCGTAAAAGCCATACATGTTCTCTATATATGCTTTCTGGTATTCAAGCTCTGTCTCGTAGTCGTAAAGCGGTTCCACAAAGTCTGTCATGCCGGGCTTGTCATAGAGCTCATAGAGCGCAGGAAGGTCTGACAGGGACAGCTCACGTATCAGACACCTGTCTGTCTCGCCGATGTCCCACGGGATGTGATTATATCGCCTGCGCACCCGCTCCAGATACTCAATATCTAATTCTGCAAGGCTCTCCACTGCATAGCGCGTACCACACTGCGGTTCTCCTACTGATGCTATGCCGAGTGAGTCAGCTATTTGCTTCTGCTGCCTGTTTGATACTATCCAGATGTAGTTGGCGGGAGCTTTCGGTATTCTTAGATTTCCTGTATTAGCTTTCGCGGTGTTATCTGCATATTCTGTATATCCTGAATTATTTTCTATTTCATACACACACAAATTATTCTGCTGCTCATCTGGCATTTTCTTCTGCAACTCATCCAGCAATTTTCCCGGTAGTGCACCATACAGTTTTTCTTGCAGCTCTTCTGACATAGATGCCTTGCCTGCCACACTTCTCCACTGCAGCTTAAATATCTCGTCATGATAGTAAAAAGAGGCAAGTTTTGCGCTTGCCTCATCGATAATTATTATCATTAAACTGTCTCCGGCTCCGGATAGTCCACTCCGAAGGTCTCAACTGTAACTGTCTTCATGACCTGAGCCTCAAGTGGTTTGTCCATGTAGTCTGTGCGCACCTCTGCGATCTTGTTTACCACATCCATGCCCTCGATTACCTTGCCGAATGCCGCATACTCGCCGTCGAGATGTGGTGCATCCTGATGCATGATGAAGAACTGGCTGCCTGCTGAATCAGGTATCATGGTACGTGCCATTGAAAGTACACCGGCTGTGTGCTTTAAGTCGTTTTTGAAGCCGTTGTGTGTGAACTCGCCCTTGATTTCATAGCCTGGGCCGCCTGTACCGTTTCCGTCCGGATCTCCGCCCTGGAGCATGAAGCCCTTGATTACACGGTGGAAGCATACTCCGTCATAGAAGTTGTGATTGATTAAGCTGATAAAGTTGTTTACTGTGTTTGGTGCGATTTCCGGATAAAGCTCCGCCTTGATTACATCGCCGTTTTCCATTGTGATTGTTACGATTGGATTCTGTGCCATTATTTTTCTCTCTTTCTTTTATAATATTATGAGGCTTGGAGAATATCCATTCCTCGCAATTATTAAATATCGAATTAATTTCTACCTGATTGATTTTACATAATTTTACTCACTCAGAGCCTCGACTACCTTCGGAAACTCCATGAAGTGTGATGCCTTCACCAGTATGGTGTCGCCCTCCTTCACATATGAAAGAAGCTCCTGTGTCATAGTCTCCCTATCCTCGAAATAGTGGATGTCTACATCGGACGATTTTTCTGCAGCTCCGTCTGCATATTCCTTTGCAAGCTCTCCTGCGGCAAAAAGTGTATGGATATGATTCTCTCCAACTGCTTCGCCTACCTCATGGTGCAGCTTTTTCTCATCGCTTCCAAGCTCGCCCATGTCGCCAAGCACTGCTATTGTCCTGCCCTTTGCATGTGAAAGCACCTCGATAGAGGATTTCATGGATACAGGGTTTGCATTATAGCAGTCATCTATCACTGTCATGCCGTGTGTTTTGATGAAATTGGTACGCCCTGCGATTGTCTCTGCTTTCTCGATTCCTGCCTTTATCTCAGCTATTGTGAGGCCAAGCTGCAATCCGACAGCTGCTGCCGCCATGGCATTGTATACATTGTGCTCACCTGGGATGTGGATTTGTGCATCGAACTCGCCCTCCGGAGTGACAAAATGAGCCTTCATGCCGTCAAAGCCCAGGTTTTCAATATTTGTGGTATATACTGATTTATGAACGTCCGAAGCTGATCCCTTGCCATAGTATATGGCAGGCTTTCCATTTACCGTCTGCACTGTGGCCAGCTTATCGTCATCTGCATTCAACACTGCGACCGCATCCGGCATCATATGCTCAAAGCACTCTGTCTTTGCTTTAAGCACACCATCCCTGTCGCCCAAAAACTCCAGATGGCAGTAGCCGATATTGGTGATGACCATGACATCCGGGCAAGACATAGTAGAAAGTCTGTGCATCTCGCCAAAATCAGATATGCCCATCTCAAGCACCGCTACCTGATGGCTTTCCCTGATTCCGAAAATGGTGAGTGGAAGGCCTATCTCGTTGTTGAAATTGCCTGCGGTCTTGTGAACGCTGTATTTCTGCTCAAGAACTGATGATATCATCTCCTTGGTGCTGGTCTTGCCGACACTTCCGGTGATGCCCACCACCTTGATATCAAGGCTTTTTCTGTAAAATGCCGCTAACTTTTTCATGGCATCGGTGGTTGATTCAACAAGCACATATGGGCCTGCCGGATCCGTCAGCTCATGCTCAGAGAGCACAATTGCCGCCCCCTGCTCAAACACAGTCGGAATGAATTTGTGTCCGTCCACCCTTTCTCCCTTTATCGGGATAAAAAGATAGCCCTCCTTCACCTGTCTGCTGTCAATGACTGCGCCGGTGATTGTCGTATCAAGCAGTGTCTCATCGCCTATGTATGTGCCCTCACAGGCCTTAGCGATATTTGCAAATGTAAGATTCTTCATGTACTTATCAGACATGCTACACCTCATATTTTTTCAAAGATATGTCAATCAGATGCTCACAGAGCTGATTAAAGCTCATACCGATAACCGCTGCCTCCTGTGGCAGAAGACTGGTCGGAGTCATGCCCGGCAGTGTGTTTGCCTCGAGGCAGAACATCTCATTTTTGTCATTGAGCAAAAAGTCTGAACGTGAATATGTGTCAAGCCCGATAACGCGCGCAACCTCCTCGGCATAGTGCTGCATATCCTTTGTCACCTGCTCAGGAAGCTCGGCCGGACATGTCTCTACTGTACTGCCCGCCTTGTATTTATTCTTGTAATCGTAGAAGCCCTCCTTCGGTGCAATCTCTATAATAGGAAGAGCCTTGCCCTCGATAACGCCGACAGAGAACTCCCTGCCCTGTACAAATTCCTCGATAACCAGCTCATTTTCCCACTTGAAGGCATCGTCAAGTGCCGCCTTAAACTCTGCCGCATCCTTAACGATAGTGACACCGATGCTTGAGCCACCGCAGCATGGCTTTACTACACATGGAAGTGTCAGGTCAAGCTTTGTGATATCGTCCTGTCTGGTCGCTCTTGTCATGGAAATACCCTTTGGAGTAGGGATACCGTTTGCAAGGAAGAACTGCTTTGATGTCTCCTTGTTCATGGCAATGGCTGAGCTTAAATAATCGCTGCCTGTATATTTGACACCGAAGAGGTCAAATGCTGCCTGTATCTTTCCGTTCTCTCCGTTTTCTCCGTGGAGAGCCATGAAAACAATGTCAGCCATCTGACACATTTTGATGACATTTGGTCCGAAGAAGCAAGGTGACTGGTCCTTTCTGGAAGCCTTTACCTTTGCGAGGTCAGGTGCCTCTGTCGGAATATCGCTAACCTGCACGCTTATCTCGTCCGCGCGGTCAAATATACCTGTCAGGTCCTCCTCCCTGTCACTATATCCCATAAATACATCCAATAATATAACTTTGTGGCCATTCTCTTTGAGCGCCTTAGCTACCATGCTTCCTGTCTTGAAGGAAACATCTCTCTCTGTGCTGAGCCCTCCGGCAAGTACTACGATGTTCATTTTTGTCCTCTTTTCTTTGATTGAATTATCATGCTTTGGTTTAATTAAACACAATGCAATGCTTCTTTTTTAAAGCTATGAGTAATCAACATAATTTCTCCAAAATTATAACACCATTTGTGCAAAAAAGAAAGACCGGTTGCCCGGTCAAAAAAGAAATTCTCATTTTATTTTAAACTGTGTTGGCTTCCAGCAACTGTATCATTCTCATAAATACCATCCGCCCGTGCAAATCATCCTGTGAAAGTGATTCTCCGTACTTCAATACTAATAATCGGCACTGATAAAAATTCAGCTCAGGATTGCCAAAAAGCAAAATCCGCAAGGCTGCATTTTCCAGGTAATTGTGTATATTTCCCACCTCAATAAATATATCTACAATATCATCGAGGTTAATAAGTCCTTTCTGTTCATAATAAATTCTTCCCAAATATTTCATCCCTCCATCGACTTTATTTTTCGTAGAACTTCTTTTTTTGTCTTTCTTTTGAAATTTTGTCGTCTTTGCGAAATTTCCCTCTTTGTTTTTGTTGGTGGATTCATTTTTCCATATAATATATCAATATTCTAGGCGCGTTACGCGCTTGTATTTTGAAGATTTCTATTAGAAGCTTCAATATTGATATGTGATTAGCAGTTTTCGACAAAATACGACATGGTTTTAGGTTTAATTTAGTTGGTTTTTGTTTAATATTGCTCTTTTTATATCAGAATTTTTGTAATGATAAATTTGTACTATATTTTGAGGTTTTTTCCTTGCTGGCTGCATCTGGTAGTCTTGATGCAATAAGGGCAATACAAGATAAATCCATAAAGACTTTTGCCCTTGCCATTTTTGCAACCCGGATGTTATCAAGGTTGTAATTATCTTTTAAATCTCCGAACGTACGCTCTACGCTGGTTCGTTGATTATATAGTTTTTCAAATGCTTTTGTTTCTCTGAATGGTGCTGTAATAAACCTTGAATTATCTTTGATTTTTCGACATAATCGTAACCAAGACTGCGTCTTAGAACCGGTAACCGGGTCAGATTTGAGACGCATAACCAATGCCTTTATATCTGATAATTGCTCTATTTGCATAGCATAATGTACAATAGCCCTAGGTTGATAGCATAGTGGGCAGGTCTTGAGGAGCTATAATCCATAAAACTTTTAAAACAGCTCCCAAAATTCAGCCCATAAGGCGGAAAAAATACGAGAAAAGTAGCTGAAACCGCAAAAATCTCCAAAACAGCTCTCAAACTCAGCCCATAAGCCGGAAAAAATCGCGTGAAAAAGTAGCTGAAACCGCAAAAATTCCCAAAACAGCTCCCAAAACCAGTCCATAAGCCGAAAAAATTCCAGAAAAAAGTAGCTGAAACCGCAAAAATCTCCAAAACAGCTTAAAAATTAGAGGCTTCTGGCATAATAGTGGAAGCCTCTAATTATTTCACATAAAAAGAGCCTCCACATTTCTGTGCAAGCTTCTTTTGAAAACTAAAAACTAAAAAATATATTGTTTTTTATATGTCCTGAAACATCAGTAAAATCAATGACTATGAATTATGTAATTCTCTCAATTATTTCATTTTTTGAAATAATTTTGACATGATTAGAAATGAATGTTAAAATATAGTTAACAAAAAGGTGCTACCTATAACAACGGTTCGCCTGATCATTTACTTAGTTAAAATAACCGTTCAGTTTCCAGGCTGGGGCGGTTATTTTTTTGTGGTCTTACTGCCATTGGAACCAATCGCATATCCAAGACCAAATGAGGTTAAACAGACATAAAAACCGGCAGCCAACGGCTGCCGGTTTTCGATGAAAGAAAGGTTAAATTATGATGAAAAACAAGAGTCTAACATTCCGGTTCGATAAGTCCGTATGTATGTCCTTTTCTCTTGTAGACTACATTTACTTCGTCATTCTCTGCATTTCTGAATACGAAGAAATCGTGGCCTGAGAGCTCCATCTGGATGCATGCATCCTCAGGATACATAGGCTTCATACCAAATCTCTTTGTACGGACAATCTTGATTTCCTCGTCCTCTGCATCGTCTGCCTCCACGAAATCATCCTGGAATATCGCCGGTGCATACTTCTTTGCGGAAATCTTGGTTCTGTATTTGCGAAGCTGTCTCTCGATTACTTCCTCTACGAGATCAATTGATACGTACATATCATTGCTGACCTGCTCTGAACGGATAACATGTCCCTTTGCCGGGATAGTAACCTCGATTTTCTGTCTATCCTTTTCTACGCTGAGTGTAACGTATACGTCTGTGTCCGGTTTAAAAAACTTCTCCAGCTTTGACAGCTTCTCCTCTACTGCCTGCTTAAGCCCCTCTGTTAATTCGATGTTTTTTCCTGAAATTGTTATTCTCATGATGTCCAACCCCTTTATCGTTTATTTGATACGTTGTCTGTATCATGTAAATATTATACCATAAATTTCGTTTTCATCAATCATTTTTATGCAATTTATATAAATAATCAAGGGTTTATTTACTGTTTTTCGCGAAATCGCTTGATTTCGCTATGATTAGGGATTTCATCAGAATAAAAAACATCAAGTCGAGTGATTTTTTATACACTATCGCAACATTTCTCAACTACAACAGCACATCTAAGCTATCACAACGTTTCTAAGCTACCACAGCGCATCTAACCTATCCCAGTGCCTCAAGCTGAGAGGAAAGCTCCTCCCACGCCTCCATATCAATAAGGATTTCTTCCTCGAGAGCGTCTATCTCGTTTTGGATTTCCGTGAGCTTTGAGTAGCTTGACTGATACTCCGGCTTCATGAGCTCAGCCTTGAGCTCATCGAGCTTTGCTTCCTTGACCGCCAGGTCCTCCTCGGCCTTTTTGACCTTTTTTTGTATCTTTGAGCGCTCCTTGCCCGGGTTGTAGTATGCCTTGCCGGTTGATGAGACAGCCATGCCGCCTGCCTGGGCTGCGCTATTTGCATTGGTGCTTTCGCCCACATTACCTGCTGCACCGGTTTGTGGCGTGCTCCGGTTTGCATCACTGCCTGTCTGACTGCTGCCGTTCTGGCTTATCGCGCCGCCAAATATTGCATTGCCTCTGTATACATTTTTGCTTTCCTCAGCCTCACGATCGAGCTTTTCCTGATACTGCTCATAGCCAAACTGATAGAGATTGGTCGTGCCATCCTCGAACACAAGCAGCTGTGTGGCTACCTTTTTCACAAAATATCTGTCGTGTGATACAAAAATCAGTGTGCCCTTGTAGTCCTTAAGCATGCTCTCTAGTGTTTCCTTGCCTACGATATCCATATGGTTAGTTGGCTCATCGAGCACGAGCACATTCGGTCTGGTCTTTAAAATCTTGCAAAGCGCCAGTCTGACTTTTTCTCCTCCTGAGAGCATATTTACGTTCTTGAACACGTCATCCCCTGAAAAAAGGAAGGCTCCGAGTGCATTTCTGGCCTCGGTTTCCGTGAGATTCGGATACTCATCCCAAAAATCATCGAGCACAGTCTTGTTGCTTGTATACATGGCCATCTGCTGGTCGAAATATCCTATCTGCACGTTGGTTCCAAAGCGGTACTCGCCTGAAAGTGCAGGGATCTTACCCACGATAGTCTTTAAAAATGTCGATTTTCCAAGTCCGTTTCCGCCGAGTATGCCAAGCTTTTCGCCTCTTTTCAAATCGAGCGACACTACGGAGAGCGGATGGTCATAGCCGATTGCAAGCTCTGATGTATAAAGCACATCGTTTCCGGTCTCCTTTTCGGGCTGGAAATTGGCATGGAAGGTCTTGTTGTCGTACTTGTCCGGCGCCTCGATAATCACCATGCGGTCGATAGCCTTCTGCTTTGACTGCGCCATGGATGTCTTGGTCGGCTTGCCCTTGAAGCGCGTAACCATACGCTGCAAACGCTCTATCTCCTTCTGCTGGGCGATGTGATCCTTCATCTGCTTGTCGTAGTTTTCCTTTTTGCGGGCGATAAAATTGGTATAATTGCCCGGATAGCGCCTTGCTGTGCCGTACTCTATCTCGTATACCACATCTACCACATTGTCGAGAAACATACGGTCATGGGATACGACAACCACTGCCTTCGGGTACGACTTCAGATAGCCCTCAAGCCACTCAATCGTCGTGACATCGAGGTGGTTGGTCGGCTCGTCCAAAAGCAGTATGTCAGGCTTTGACAAAAGCAGCTTTATGAATGCTATCTTGGTCTGCTGCCCTCCGGAAAAGTCACGGATTGGCTTTTTACGCTCATCATCTGAGAAGCCGAACTTGCGGATCATGACCTCATATTCCTTCTCATAATAGTAGCCGCCATCATCCTTGAAGGCCTCCTCCATCGCGGTATATCTGGCTACCTTTTCATCGGAATAATCATGCTCGAGCTCTGCCGCCGCGCGCGCAAGCTCTGCCTTTCGCTCGTCCATTTTCACGAAGCATTTACGCACCTCCTGCTCGAGTGTCACATCAGGATCATCAAACGCAATCTGCTTCAGATACCCTATCTCCGGATTTCCTGCCTTTGCAATAAAGGCGCTCTCATCGCTGTCGAGCTTTTCCATCTCAACCTCGCCTGAAATGAGCTTTAAAAGTGTTGTCTTGCCACAGCCGTTTCTGCCGACTATCGCTATCTTTTCTGTGTTTCTGATTTCAAAATCTATACTATGCAAAATGACGTCGTCGCCAAATGCGACAGCGCCATTACTTATCTGGTAGAGCATATACTATCCTTTCATGCTTATGCCTGCTGCTTAATTGCTAGCCATAATGTAGTTGACAAACTGTGTTGCAGTACGTCCTGAAATACCACCGTGGCTGAGTTCCCACTTGTTTGCCTCCCTGCACAGCTCCTCGTCTGAAAGTGTGCAGCCGCTCTTTCTCGCAAGCTCTGTTACGATGTTGAAGAACTCCTTCTGCGATGGCTTTGAGTAGCTGATTGTCACACCAAAACGGTTTACAAGTGACAGCTTCTCCTCAACTGTATCTGAGTGATGCTTGTCATTGCTGTTGTCCTGGTCATTGCGGTCATTCCATGTCTCCTTGATCAGGTGACGGCGGTTAGAGGTTGCATAAATCAGTATGTTGTCAGGCTTTGTCTCCACGCCGCCCTCGATAACTGCCTTTAGGAACTTGTACTCAATCTCATGCTCCTCGAATGAGAGGTCATCCATATATATGATAAATCTGTAGTTTCTGTTTTTGATTGCTGCGATAATCTTTGACAGATATTTAAACTGATGCTTGTATATCTCAATCATGCGCAGTCCGTCATCATAATACTGATTGACAATGGCCTTGATGCTTGTTGATTTTCCGGTTCCGCTGTCTCCGAAAAGCAGCACATTGTTGGCCTTTTTGCCCTGTACAAACGCTTCTGTATTGTCTGTGAGCTTTTTCTTCTGGATTTCATAGCCGATCAGATCATCGAGCATGACCGCATCCATATTGTTGATTGGCATGAAAGAAAAGCCCCCGTCCAGATGCTCCTCAATCCTGAATGCCTTGTTGAGACCAAACATGCCGACTCCGTATGCCTTGTAAAAGCCTGTTACCACATCAAAGAACTCCTGCTCATCCTTAGCTGCCTCAAGCTTCTTGCTCAGCGCCCTTACTTTCTCGCTGACATTGTGATTGTACATAAGGTCCTTTTTCACAATGGCCTTATAATTGCTGATCTGTGTGAAGCAGTCGATTCCGAGTGCTGACTCGATTGGCTTGAAATCATAATCAAAAAGCTTCTTAAAAATTCTGAAATCGTTTGCCACAAGCCCATTTACGCTGCCATCGCTGGCTCCGACCTTCTCACAGGTGATGGAAAACGGATTCTCGCTCATCATAAGGAAGAAAGTGAGATAGTTGTGCCACAGATTGTCATCAAAACCATAGTCTGTCGCTACCTTTAGGATTCTCTTGACCTGTGTATTGATGTCGCGCACAAGCTCTGTCTTGTTGTACTCGCCCACCTCAAACTGCTCAAAGAGCTGGCCCAATTTATAAAGTATCTCATCCTGAGATAAATCTCCGTACATAAGTAATTTTGATATTTCCTGATACATGGCTGTTCCTCCTGGTTTTGCCTTGTTTTCACTGCTAACAAATTATTATAAACACTGCGCCACGATTTTGCAAGAGCTTGTGTGCCCGGTATGGCGCAGGAGATGTAAAAAGGCGGAGCTAAAACTCCACCTTTATTGTTGTGCCACGCCCCACCTCACTGTCGAGCGTAAGCCCTGCATCATGCAGCTCCACTATATGCTTTACTATCGCAAGCCCAAGGCCTGTGCCGCCGGTCTCCTTCGAGCGGCTCTTGTCCACTCTGTAGAAGCGCTCAAAGACGCGCTCCTGCTGATCCTTTGGGATGCCTATGCCGTTGTCCTCGACCGTGAGAACGGTCTTGCCACCTAGCTTGTGTACCGTCACATTTACGGTGCCGCCCTCATTGTTGTAGCGGATAGCATTCTGGCAGAGATTCTCAACGAGCTCCGTGAGAAGCTGCCTGTTGCCTCGTACCATACAGTCAGTGCCATCAAAATTGAGTGCTACTTTTCTCTGCTCGGCATTCACCTGTAGATTTTCCATGCAGTCCTTGACCAGACCGTACAGATCAAGCTGCTCAAAGCCCTGCTGCGCCTCGCTGGAATCAAGCTCCGAGAGCTTTATGATATCATTGATCAAGGAAAGCAGGCGCTGTGCATTTCTTCTGATTTCAGTGGCAAAATGAATCTGCTGCTCCTTTTCGACCATGCCGTTTTCTATTAGCTCTGCGTAGCCGGAGATGGCTGTGAGCGGAGTCTTTAGCTCGTGTGACACATTGGCTGTGAAGTCCTGTCTGCTCTTTGCCGCGGCAAGCACGCCCTCATGCTGTATCCTTATCGCATTCATGAACGGCACGAGTTCCTTGTACTCTGTCTTTTTCTGGATGACAGAGGCCTGCTCCAGGTTGCCTGCGAGTGTCTCGATTGGCTTCATGAGCTTTCTGGTCAGGCTCTTTGCGAGAACCACACATATTCCTACTATTATAACCGTCACTATAAGCATGGCAGGTATACTGCTTGCAAACATGTTCCAGATACTTCTTGCTGCAATAGAGACACGCAGTACCGTTCCATCATTGAGCTTTATGGCATGATAGAAGGTATTGCTGTTCATGGTGGCTGATGTTCTCACGCTGTCTCCCGCACCTTTATCAAATGCTGATTCAACTTCCGGTCTATTGCCATGATTTTCAAGTTCTTTCACATTATTTTGATTGTCATACAGCACTGTGCCGTCCTTGTCAATCCAGGTGACACGAATACCCTCCACGTCAATCTGCGGGATTTCATTTATATTCTGTTTTAGTATTCCGGTGCTTTCTATTGTCTCTGCCATGACCTGCAGGTCTTCCTTTACCTGCTTCTGAAAGAGGTAATAGTTGATTACTGTCATGGAAACCATAGTGGCAATTGCTACAAAAAGTGCTGTTGCTACCAGATAGTAATTAATCTTCTTTTTCATGCTGTACGCTCCGCTTATGTATATTAGAAATCATTATAACAGCTATTATTCTATAACATAGCCCACATTTCTGACTGTCTTTATCCTGCTGCCATAGTCACCCAGCTTATGGCGGAGTGTCTTTATGTGCATGTCCACTGTACGTGTCTCGCCCTCAAAGTCAGTATCCCAGACGCTTCTCATGATGACCTCCCTGGTCATGACTATTCCCTGACTGCCCATCAGAAGCCTTAAAAGCTCGTACTCCTTGTATGTAAGGTCAACCGGCTCATTGTTCACTGTAACCACATGGCGCTCATGGTCAATCACCAGATCATCCAGCTTTAAAAGCTTCGGCTCCTCCTTCGCTGTTCTCCTGAGCAGTGCCTTTACTCTTGTGATAAGCTCCATGATTGAGAAAGGCTTTTTGATGTAATCATCTGCGCCTCCGTCAAACCCTTTTATCATATCCATCTCTGTTGTCTTGGCTGTGACCATTATAATAGGAATATCCTGTGTGGCCGGACGTTTTCTGAGCTTTCTCACGATATCGTAGCCGCTCTCATCCGGAAGCATCACATCAAGCAGTATAAGGTCCGGTACGAGTTCATCCAGCTTCTTGTAAAATTCCTTTGCATTTTCAAATGCACTGACTATGTAATTACTGTTTTTTAAAGCAATACTCTCTATCTCACGTATGCTCTCGTCGTCCTCTACAATATAAATAAGTGCCATAGCTTTCTCCATTTCAAAAAATCTTATGTAAAATTTTTACCTGCTTTTTACTTTCGATTATACATTACTAATGTAAAACAGACGATGGTTTTATGTAAAATTTATGTAAAATCCATCGTCTGTATCAATTTTGTCTGTATATAACTATGATTTAACTTTTCAGTATAAAGATTAAATCATGATTTGCGAACCTTGTCATCAAGTGCAAACTCAACCCACTCAGCAATATTTGTCGCATGGTCTCCAATACGCTCAAAGTATTTTGCAACCATGAGAAGATCCTCTGCCTGCTCACCATCCTCCGGATGTTCCCTGATGAAATCAATAAGCTCAGCCTTTACCTTATCAAAAAGATCATCAACCACATCATCCTGCTTCATCACTATGCGAGCCTTGTCATTGTTCTTCTCAACATACGCCTCGATTGCCCTGATAAGCATAAGCATTGTCTCTGAAGCCATGCTCTTGACATGCTCTATATTGACCCTGTATGGCTTGTCACTGCTCATCAAAATGGTCATCTCGCTGATATCGGCTGCGTGGTCTCCTATACGCTCCATATCAGTAACCATCTTCATCGCTGCAGAAATTGTTCTAAGGTCTCTTGCTACAGGCTGCTGCTGCATGAGCAGATCAAAGCACAGGCTCTCTATCTTTTTCTGCTCTCTGTCTATCTCTGAATCGCCCTCCATGATGGCTTTGGCGCTATCGGCATCCTGATGTATAAATGCCTCGATTGCTTTCTGGATTGACTCCTCAATCATGCTTCCCATGTGCATCATTTCTTCATTCAGCTTCTTAAGCTGCTCGTCGAATTTCGATCTCATTAACCAAACCTCCCTGTGATGTAATCCTCTGTTCTCTTGTCCTGTGGATATGAGAAAATTGTCTTTGTGTCACCAAACTCAACCATATCTCCCACAAGGAAGAAGGCTGTATCGTCTGACACACGCACTGCCTGCTGCATGTTATGTGTCACTACTACAACTGTGTACTTTTTCTTTAAATCCTCCATGAGCTCCTCTATCTTTGAAGTAGAGATAGGGTCGAGCGCTGATGTTGGCTCATCCATCAAAAGCACCTCCGGCTGTACGGCAAGCGCTCTCGCAATACACAGTCTCTGCTGCTGTCCACCCGAAAGCCCCATAGCAGATTTCTTTAATCTATCTTTAACTTCATTGAATATCGCAGCACCCTGAAGGCTTTCCTCAACTATCTGGTCGAGTATCTTTTTATCCTTGATGCCATGCACTCTCGGGCCATATGCGATATTGTCATATATGCTCATAGGGAACGGATTTGGCTGCTGGAAAACCATACCGACCTTTTTGCGAAGTACGGTTGTATCGACTGATGGTGCATATATATTCTCACCATCTATCTCTATGCTTCCCTCGATTCTGACGTTGTCAACCAGATCATTCATTCTGTTGATACACTTTAAAAATGTAGACTTACCACATCCTGACGGTCCGATCAGCGCTGTCACGCTGTTTTCTTTTATGTCCATATTGACACCATGCAGTGCATGATTCTGGCCATAATACAGATTCAGGTCGCGAACCTGAATTTTGATTTTTTTCTCCATTTGTATCTCCTGCAACATGTAATAAATTTCTTGTCTTCGAGAATACATTATATGGATGCTTTGTAAAATGCTCTATCAGATGTATGTAAAATCTATGTCAAATTTTTACACACATAAATTATTCGCACTGTTTGTATTTATTATTTGTATATACTATTTATATGCTTTATAGTCGGCTTTATTAAAGTACTGTCTGGTTAAAGTATTGTATCTTTAATAATTAAAAGCTCATCCATTATCCTGTCTGCATCAATATTTGAGTAATTGATAATAAACTGATGCCTGTCCTCCTTTGGCTTGATCAGGTTGAAATGGGTAATCGCCTGAAGCTTTATGCCTTTTTTCAAAAGCCTTTCTTCAACTGTTTTGTCCGGAAGGTTCGTGTCAAACTGTATGATAAAATGCAGTCCGGAGTCATTTTCTATTACCCTGCATTCCTTTTCAGTGAAGCAGCCTTTTATGGACGAAAGCACGCTCTGGCGCTTTCTGCCGTAGTGCAGTCTCATTCTGTTTATGTGCTTTTCAAAATAGCCCTCGCTGATAAATCGTGCCAGCGTATACTGCTCGAAGGTGGATACCGTACATGAGTAAAATGAAAGCCTCCTGTAAAACTCATTTGCCAGATGCTCCGGCAGCACCATGTAGCTGATTCGGATGGTGGATGTGAGAGATTTTGAAAATGTATTTATATAGATGACCTTTTCACACGCATCAATCGAGAGGATGGGCGGTATCGGGTGTCCGTTCATGCGAAACTCACTGTCATAATCATCCTCTATGATGTATCTGTCGCTGCTCTCGTTGGCCCATGCCAAAAGCTCATAGCGGCGGTTCACTGGCATCGTGATTCCTGTCGGGAAATGGTGTGTCGGGCTGATATGTGCTATCTGCGCGTTTGCTTTCTTTATAAGCTCCACGCTGATGCCCTGCTCATCCATCTGCACCGGCAGGCATTTTGCATTGTTGCACTCGTATATCTGGCTGATTTTCTTATAGCCCGGATCCTCCACGCAGTATACCTTGTCCGTACCCAAAAGCTTCACAAGCAGTCCGTACAGATACTCTGTTCCCGCTCCGACTATTATCTGGTCCGGGTCCACATTCATACCGCGAAACGATGACAGATGACTTGCTATCGCTTCCCGAAGCTCTCTCACTCCGCCACACGGCGACACCGACAAAAGCTCCTGCTCCCTAAGGGAAATCGTCTCTCGCATGAGCTTTGCCCATATGGAAAATGGAAAGTTACCCGAGTCTGTCCTGTTTGATGAGAAGTCAAATATACTTTCATCCTGCTCAGGCGGCAGCTTTATGCTAAGCTCCTTGTGCACCGGTGCCTTGATTACCCTGATATCTGACACATCGGCTATGAAATAGCCCCTCTTTGGTCTTGCAAACATATAGCCCTCGCCTATCAACTGGTCATATGCATTTTCAACCGTAATGGTACTAACACCCAGATTCTTGGCGAGGGTACGTTTTGATGGCATTTTCTCCCCGGAGCTTAATTTTCCCTGTGATATATCGTTTTTGATGCACTCATACAGGCATTTGTAGAGTGGACCGTCTGTTTTTGTGAGGTCGTAGGTCAGCATTTGATTCACCGCTTTCTGGCATTTTTATTTTCCTTATTTTGAATATTTTAATATTACCAGATGTGGCGTAATATTGCAACCATGATATATGGCTGGCGTGAGCAAATACAAAAATAAAAGGAGATTTAACAAATGAAAAACAATAAGAATACTCAATACGAACTCAACAAAGGGCTTGCACAGATGCTCAAGGGCGGTGTCATCATGGATGTCACTACTCCGGAGCAGGCCAGGATTGCCGAGGCTGCCGGTGCATGTGCTGTTATGGCGCTTGAGAGAATCCCTGCTGATATCAGAGCCGCAGGCGGTGTTTCAAGAATGAGCGATCCTAAGATGATTAAGGGCATTCAGGAGGCTGTCAGCATCCCTGTCATGGCAAAGTGCCGTATCGGTCACTTCGTGGAGGCTCAGATACTTGAGGCTATCGAGATTGACTACATTGATGAATCTGAGGTGCTTTCACCTGCTGATGATGTGTACCATATCAATAAGAGAGATTTCAAGGTGCCTTTCGTATGTGGTGCAAGAGATCTCGGTGAAGCACTCCGCCGTATCAACGAGGGAGCTTCCATGATCCGTACAAAGGGTGAACCCGGTACAGGTGATATCGTGCAGGCTGTCAGACATATGAGAAAGATGAATTCTGAGATTGCAAAGCTTACTTCCATGCGTGAGGATGAGCTTTTCGAGGCAGCTAAAAATCTTCAGGTGCCTTTCGAGCTTGTCAAATTCGTTCATGACAATGGCAAGCTTCCGGTTGTAAACTTTGCGGCAGGCGGTGTGGCTACTCCGGCTGATGCGGCTCTTATGATGCAGCTCGGTGCTGAGGGTGTGTTCGTCGGTTCAGGTATCTTCAAGTCAGGCGATCCTGCCAAGAGAGCTGCCGCTATCGTAAAAGCTGTGACAAACTTTACTGATGCAAAGCTCATCGCAGAGCTTTCTGAGGATCTCGGTGAGGCTATGGTCGGAATCAACGAGAGCGAGATTAAAATCATCATGGAAGAAAGAGGCAAATAAAATGAAATCAGGACTTAAGATTGGTGTTTTAGCCGTTCAGGGAGCGTTTATTGAGCACAAGCGCATGCTTGAATCTTTAGGCTGTGAGTGTGTTGAGCTGCGCAAAAAATCAGATATCTGTGATATAGACGGACTCGTGCTACCGGGCGGTGAGAGCACTGTCCAGGGCAAGCTGCTACGTGAGCTTGATATGTTTGATGAGCTTAAGGGAAGAATCGCAAACGGACTTCCGGTGCTTGCAACCTGCGCCGGTCTTATCCTTTTAGCTTCACATATCAGCAACGATGACAACGTATATTTCGGCACTTTGCCTGTCACTGTTAAAAGAAATGCCTACGGCAGACAGCTTGGAAGCTTTGAGGCCACAGCAAGGTTTGACAATAGCTTTGACTTTACCATGACATTTATCAGGGCGCCTTACGTGGAAGCTATTGATGCTTCAGCAAAGAATGATGTGCGTGTACTCGCAGAGTATGACGGCAAAATTGTCGGTGTACAGTATAAGAACCAGATTGGGCTGGCTTTTCATCCGGAGCTTGATGATGATACACGGATTCATGAGAGGTTTTTGGAGATGATATCTGCAAATTAAATCACGTCTACAGTCTGAGGCCGTGGCAGATGCCCCGGATTTTTATACCGACTTTTTGTGGTAAAATATAAAATGCATTTTTTTTAATATATGGTATAATAAAATAGTAGAGTGAAGATTATTTTTTAAGGAGGGGTAGCATATGCCAAAAGCTATGTATAATCTTATTGGACAATACATTGAAGAAATCAAAAAAATTTATGGTTCACATGTCAGACAGATTATTTTATATGGTTCGTATGCCAGAGGCGATTTCAGACCCGACTCAGATATAGATATTATGATTTTGGTTGATATGTCAGATATTGATCTTAAATCTTATGGTGAGAAGCTTTCCTATATGACATATGACTTTAATCTGGATCATGACATTGACATAAAACCAATTGCCAAAAGTGAAGAGATTTTTAATAAGTGGGTAGTAAATTATCCATTTTATTCAAATATTCATAAAGAGGGGGTTATACTATATGGAGCAGCATGATGTAGAAATTGGTACAAGAAGAGATCTTGTTCTATATAGAATTGAAACCTCAAAGAATGACTTAAAATCCGCAAAGGTGCTATTGTCTATTGATGATTATAAAGGAGCTAATAACAGAGCCTACTATGCAATTTTTCATGCTATAAATGCAGTACATGCTACTAGTGGAAAAGCATATAAGAGACACAAGGATGCAATAGCTAATTTTAATAAAGACTATGTTAAAACAGAAATTTTTCCCAGAGAAATAGGAAGAAAAATTGGAATGGCAGAGGAAATTCGTCATGCAAGCGATTATGATGATTTTTATATTGCAAGCAAAGAAGAAGCAGAGCGGCAAATTACAGTTGCAGAAGAATTTATAAATCTTGTCGAAAAATATTGTGAGAAACAGCTCGATTAAAATCCAGGGCATCTGCCCCGGATTTTGTTGTTTCTTATGTCGTATAAGTTCAATATATAATATGATTAGACGGTCAATAGGTATCATAATATTGTTTTAAAAAGCCTAAAACTCCAGAGTCACCTTAAACAGATCACCGTCCACAGTCAGCTCCAAAGTACCATTCATGAGCTTCATGAGACTTTCTGCAATAGACAGTCCAAGTCCGCTGCCCTCGGTATTTCGCGAGCTGTCTCCTCTGACAAAACGCTCCTTGAGCTCATCGCTTGAGATATTAAGCGGTGTAGCTGATACATTCTTGAAGGTTATGATGGCTCCGCTGTCCTTTGGAATGATGTCAATATACACTCTCGTACCCGGCTGGGCGTATTTGTTGATATTGTTCATCAGGTTATCAAACACTCTCCACAGATGTCGTCCGTCTGCCTGAATCATGACAGGCGTAACGTCATTTTTAATAATTAAATCAAGATTATTTTTCTTGAATTTTTCTTCATATTCCCCGGCTACCTGTGATAGCATAACAGCTGCATCCAGTTCCTCAAGTTCTACATTTATGCTGCCGGTAGATGCCTTTGAAGCTTCAAGTAAATCCTGAATTAATTTTTTCAAACGTGATGACTGCCTGTCGAGAACGTCAAGATATTCGCGTACCTTCTCGTTATCTATGTCCTCCTTCTGCAACAGGTCCACATAATTGATAATCGAGGTGAGCGGTGTCTTGATATCATGCGACACATTTGTGATGAGCTCCGTCCTGAAGCGCTCGCTCTTCATTTTTTCAGAGACCGCGGCCTCAATTCCATTGCTCACATTATTCAAATCCTCTCCATGCTTTCTGAAAAACAGCATGAGTTTTGACGTATCAACCGGCTGTGAAAAATCACCGTTTGCTATTGCCTTTGCGGCGCATCTTATCCTGTCATACTGCATGATAAATGTGATAAGCAGCACAAGCTCTATAAGCTTTACAATGAAGCCAAAGCCTATAAGCTCAAGCAGGCATATGAAACCAAATGCCAGCATACTGATCAAAAACAGCGGTACATTTCTTTCTATCCATGAAAAGCCGTATCTGATTGGAGCAAATACCATCCTGCATAGCTTTTTGACAGGCTTTAAGAAAAATCTAACAACATAGTAGCACAATGTATGCTTCCAGAACTCATGTGCCCTGATTCTTACGTATGTTGTCAGGATTGCTTCAAGCGAAACCATGGTTGCCGCCAGACAAATGAGTGCCACCACCGGAAGCTGCTTTATAAGCAAAAAGCCTGCCGGAAATACCATAAAGTCTGCAAACATTGTCACTCCAAGCATCACCTCATACGGCAGCCTGTCATATAATCGTAATTTAATTTCTTCCGAATCCTCACGTTTTCCGGCAACTGTCAGCAGATACCCCGCTGTAATCACAAAACCAAGTATAAATATGACAAACAATACACTCAAATGAGCCTCTGTAAATTCCATGACGTCAAGTAAGCTGTCTGCCTGATTGAAGTAATCGCCCTTTTCCTGAAGCTGCTGCGGAAGCTTTGCATACACATAATAGTACTCAGGCTTATCTTCCGTTTGGGTGTATGGATAGTACACAATTCCGGTATCCGATATATTAAAGGTATCCGGTAAAAGCTCATAGCTCTCATTCACCTGCTCCACCACTTTTATGATTTCGTAGCTGTCATAATAAATATCCTCATCATAATCGTAGTAAGAGCCGTCACTATCAAAGCGCGAATCGCTGTCATCACTCAGATTCATGCCACACTTTATATGATTTCCTTTTTCATCATAGCACTTTACATTTTTCCACTCGGCAAAGCCTGTAATATCGAGTGGCTGGCCTGTAAACATCTCCTCGTAGGCAAAGTAATTATTTCCATTCTCATCGGTTTTCTCAACTGCCTTATATAAGCCAAGCGAGCTGTTATCGTTAGAGCCTGTCATCACCCTCACCTTTGGAATGACATAAGCGGTACCATCATTCAGGCACAGATAAAAGAGCCCATTTGTCTTGGAATACATGATTGAGCTGATTCTCTCACTGTTCATATTGTTTGATGCATCGTCTGACTCTTCATAGCTGCCGCTCATTGCATCCCACAGATATGATAGCCTGTTCCACTTTAAGTTCTTTGCCTTGTAGCTAAAAATATAATCCGGATTTGATATTTCATCCACACTTGAATACACCTTTGCTGCATCAGATTTTACATCTACCTTGTCCTCTGATGTTTCATTGCTCTTTACCACTGCGGCCTGCAGATTGGTATCGTCCATCATCTGCGAAAATGCATTGTCATCACCGGATTCATAATTGTACACCATCTGTCTGCTATAGGCTCCTGCAATATTCGCATGAATTTCATCCCTTAGCTGTGCTGTGCTTTCATAATTGTTTGTGTACACTGCAACTAACGTTGTTACAACAAGCCCTGCCGCCATGACCGAGCATACTATAAATGCCGCCAGCTTAAGCCACAGATTTCTTGATATTTTTTTCATATCATTCACCTTCCATTTTATAGTGCTTCACCTGACAAAGCTGTATCAAGCACGCACCTATTCAGCGTCAATTTTGTATCCGCGACCCCAGATAACCTTTAAGTATCTTGGCTCCGCCGGATTTATCTCTACTTTTTCTCTGAGATGACGGATATGTACCGCCACCGTGTTTTCTGTCCCATACGGCTCATCCTTCCAGACCTTTGCATATATCTGATTCGGCGAATACACCTCGCCCGGATGCTCCATGAGAAGCTTCAAAATATCGTACTCTGTACGTGTAAGATTTGCTGCCTCGCCATCAACTGTCACTGTCTTTGATTTGTCATCCAGCTCAATGCCGCCGATTACCAGCTTTCCTGCGCTTGTATTGCCTGCGCCAAGAAGCATGTACCTCCTGATCTGCGACTTCACCCTCGCCTGCAGTTCTACCGGGTTAAACGGTTTCGTCACATAGTCGTCTGCTCCGACCGTGAGCCCGAGTACCTTGTCAGTGTCCTCACTTTTGGCAGTGAGCAGTATGACCGGCACATTAGAGATTTTTCTGATTTCCACCATCGCCTCTATGCCGTCCATGACAGGCATCATTATATCCATCAGGACAAGATGCACATCATTGTGTTTTACTATATCGAGCGCCTCCAGCCCGTTTCGCGCCGGGATTACCTCGTAGCCATCGCTGGTTAAATAAATGCTGATTGCCGATACAATGTCTTTTTCATCATCACATACTAATACTTTATACATAATTGCCTCCGGAAGTTTTATGTTGTTCTTATTGTATCAATTGTAACATTAAAATCCAATTATGTAACACATTAAGATTTGTTTAAGAAATATAACTTTAACTTGGGATTTACTTCTATCCGGGTTACTGATATATTTATATTATGATTAAAGGGTATATCTGATTAATCATGAGGGGCAAAATACATTTTGCCCCTCATATCATTAAGAAAAGGAGTTTTCACCATGAATACTTATGGAAATGCGTCCGAAGGACTGCGAAAAATGTTTATTGCACAGGTCTGCCTTTATCATATGCAGCGTGCTGTCTGTCATTCCGATCATCAATCTGCTGGCAACTGTTGCCTCGGTTGTCCTATCAATCATTTATCTGGTAGGACTTTATAATGCCGGAAAAGACATAAACGGATGTGCCAATGCGTTTGTGCTCAGTATCATCTCACTTGTATGCAATATAATATCGTGTCTTACATCATTTAACGTTCTTTTTGCGATGCTGTTTTCTGTTGCAGCAGCCGATCTTACATTTATGGTAACTTATCAGGTGTGTACGTCTGTAAGTGATGTGGTCGGAAGCCGTGGACACAACGATATCGCAAGCCTTGGAAAAAGCACATGGATTGTATTTTTGATCGGTTCTATATTAAATGTAGTTGTTGCTATAGTGGCTGTAGTGATCCCATTTACGGATGTTATCATAGTGGGAATGAGTGTTGTTTCTACAATGGTGCAGATCATTTTTACTTGTTCTGCCTGTCAAAAATCATTTCTCCAAATGGCGTTTTATAGTGTTCGTATCGACTAAGAATTTTACTCATTGTTCAATCCTTTAATTCTATAAAATATAGCAAATACCAAAGACAAAACCAAGAAATTTATTAATAGTATTAACCAGCTATTTACACTGTTCTCTAACTCCCGGGTGACAAACATCTGTCTGACATAATAGGAATAAATGTCTTTATCAATTTTTTCAAGTTCGCTGTTCATAGCTGAGAACATCGGCAGCAAACCAATTATCATAGAAACAGGTGCTGTAATAGGTCCAACACTCATTTGATTTTTTGACAAAATTGCAAGAATAGAACCAATTAACAAAGATAGAATAATGCCAATTATTGACGAAACGATAAAAGTCACTATTTCCCTTGCATTAAACGGAATAATAAATAGAAAAACACAATTACTAATCAAAGCCAGAAGAAAAACGCAGAATCCTACACCTATTAAATATTCCCATGCTTTAACGTTTGACATTATCAGCATCCTAAGTGTTTTCTTTTCTTTTTCCTCAGAAACAATACTTGACATAAATATAATAGGTACCATTACAGTATTCATCGTCATAAATGATGGCAAAATAAAGTCCAGCTCTACTTCAGATACTATTTCTTTAAATACAAGTGCTAATATCGGAAACATAAAAAATACCACAAGTACAAGTCTATTTTTCAATGAATCCTTAATTTGTTTAATGAAGATAGCACAAATGTGGTTAATTGTTTTCATCTTAAATCTCTCCCTGTCAGTTCAATAAATACTTCTTCCAAATTCGGTTCATTTGAATGGATACTGCGTATTTTATTATTAGTATCAAGTACAGTTTGTAATACTGTAAGCAGATCGTGTGAATCTACCATATATTTTTCACCATTGGTCATCTCAATATTAACTTCGCATTTTTTTCTATGATGTAAGCAGATGTCCTCTGGTGTACCTTCTTCAACTATATTTCCTTCGTTCAGAAGAGCAAGATGATCACACATCTTTTGAGCCTCATTCATATTATGCGTTGTTAAAAAAATTGTAGTTCCACTTTCTTTTAACATTTTCATCATCGAATGAATTTGCAATGTAGTAGCTGGATCCAGACCACTGGTAGGTTCATCTAAAAATACTATTTTAGGAGAATGTAAAATAGCTCTGGCAAATGACAATCTTTGACGCATTCCCTTAGAAAGATTAGAAACACTTTTTTTTGAACTTTCTATCAGACCAACTTTTTCTAATAAATCATTGATTACTTTTTTTCGATTACTAATTGAATAAATTCTAGCATACAGTTCTAGATTATCATAACAATTTAATCTATCATATAGCCCGTCATTGTCTAAAACCATGCCAAATGATGGGAAACTTTCATCAATTTTTTTATCTAATTCTTTCCCCAATATAGCAATATTTCCTGATGTTGCCGAAAGTAGACCAATAAGCATTTTTATTAAAGTTGTCTTTCCAGCTCCCGAAGGTCCAAGCAAGCCAAAAATTTCCCCCTCTTCAACACTTAAAGAAATATTATTTAAAACTTGTCGCTGGTCAAATGCTTTACAAACATCTTTTATTTGAATTACCTGCATAAATTATTCCTCACATTATCAAGAAAAGGACAGTACTAAAATATTAGCACCATCCTCCTTGTTTTAAGGACAGCTCTGTCCCATACATAATAGAGCTATGCTGCAAATGAAGCAGCTACAGCACAACCAACAGCTGCTGCACCAGCAGTTGCGGATGAGGCAACATCGTAAGCTACAGTCTTTTCATTGCTATCAGCAATAATACTGTCCATTTCATGTTCCTCAAGAAGTCCATACTTTCCATATTAAAACTCCTTCATATTTTTTAAAATATCTTGAAGAAATTGGACCGTTTCTTCCGGAGTTTTCTGTTTATAATGCATCAATTGTATTTCACTCATATCAACCAACCTTTCTAATCTATAATTTACTAAAATTTTCCATACCCCAAATCATAGATTATTTTTCATTAACATACGGAATTATTGTGCTAGAATAATTGTTCCAACTAACACCACTTGTTATTACTTTTCTTCTATCGTATGCTTTCTAATTTCACCTATAATCACCTTATAATTTCAATCTCTTACTAATCCCATTGAGCAATATACTCTTTATTTACCCAGCCATATGTTCCAGTTTTTAATCTTTGTACATAAAACCACTCCAAACCTCCTTTTCCATATTTACTCCAATCAATCCACACCAATTCACCTGAATACATTAACTCTAAAATTTTAGAATTAGTATTTGGATTATTTCTAAGTCTTACTCCATTTCCTGCTACCTCAGCATTAGCATTATGAGTACTTAATACAGCTAAGCTCCTATTATTTTCGGCATCATATGCTAATATTTCAAAATACTGCTCTTCTATCTCAGAATTGACTTTAATCTCATCTGCATATGTTCTAGTTCCTCCTCCCATAATTCCAATTGCAATTGTCATTATTAACATACATAATACTTTCTTCATTTTTTCATTTCTCCTTTGTAAATTATTTTATTATTGTTTTTATGACAACATTTCCCTGCTCCTGTGATGCCTCTTCATAACTCGCTCTCATCGCTTCGCATACTTTTTCATCTATTACACAAATGCTGTAAAATGTATCCTCTGACTGGCTATAACTTACTTTACAAACGTTTCCATCCTGTGTGGTAAAGTAGAAATCTATAATGCCCTTCCTTAGCATTTTCTCTGAGTTTACGGCATATTCTATTTCTTTTTTACTCCAGCCTTCATTATAATTCATGAACTTCTCGGCAATATTTTCTGCCTCTACAGCTTTTTGTTCATAAAGTTGCTTATTTTCAAGTTCTGAAGATGAAGAGTAATCATCCAAATTTTTCTCCACATAATAAACTGTCGCACTCTGCATATCCACTGATGCTGAATACTCTATCCCACTGCTTTTATCTACGATATATACATATTCACTTGAAAATGTTCCGTCACTTCCGTTACCCACATCATACTCAACATCGACATCCATATTATCTATATCTATTCCATATACTCTTGCCACTGTTTCCTTTACTATATTCACAGCATCCTGTTCGCTTATGTTTTCTTCAGCATTCTGTCTAGACAGCTCATTTTTATTATCCTGTGATAAGCTGTAATCCCTTGAATAACAGAAATCTATTATCTCAAGAATATCCTCATCCGAAAGTTTTTCCGGTAGATAAAATGTACTGGTGTTTTCTTCAAAACACACCTTATCTGATTCTGCCTTATCCGGTGAATCAATACTTTTTAATTTATTTTTGGGGAATTTTCCACTATTTTCATAGTCTCTCTGTAATTCCTTAAATCGGTTAATTTCATCATCTGTCAGCTCTCGCGAATAAGAATCCGCATCCACAGCCGCTTTGTTGACCTGACTTACATAGTTTTCTTTTTCTGTATCAGATATGGAATCCATTCTGTCAAAAATATAATTTTTTGCAGCATATACACCGCCTGTTCCTACTAACGCTATTGCTGCAACAACCGCTGCAGCCACTGTTTTGTGGATCTTATATTTCGCTGTTCCATTTCCTTTCAAGCACTGGTCTACACGATTCTCAACCATCAGGTTATAGCTGTCAGGAATATTTACTTTTTGAGATGACGCATAAATTTTTAATTTGTCATCAACACTATTGCTTATATCTTTCATTGCACTCTCCGTTTACTATAGTATTGTTGAAAGCTTATCCCGCCCTCTTGCCAGTCTGGATTTTACTGTTCCTGTAGGAATTTTTAACATTCTTGAGATTTCCCCGACAGAAAACTCTTCATAATAATATAAAATTATTATCTCTCTAAATTCTTCCTTTAATTCCATTACTATCGGTAACATCTCATCAGACTCAAACGCCTCTGTGACAGCGGTATCTTCCAATTGTTTTTCTACTATTTTCCACTTGCTTCTTTTTCGCACAATATCATGTGCTGAATTTACCAATATCTGCATCAGCCATGATTTTGCACTTGTTTTCTTTCTGAGCCTCTGAATATTTCCGAAAGCCTTTACTATCGCATCCCCGACAGCATCCTGTGCATCCGCATCATTTTCCACTATCGTATATGCCAGTCTGTACATACTCTCTTTATTTTCAAAGATCAGATCCGCAAGTTCCTCCTTTGTTATAAGTTGCATATGCTTTTCCCTTCCGTAAACTGTTTACATATATTAGACAGTATAAGGTATTTTTTGTTTCCATGAAATTTAAATCTTTCACATATAATTTTCTAAGTCAAAAATAGAATCACAGCTATTTGCAACAATATTACTATGCGTTGAAATTATTATAGTATGTCCCTGTTTTTGCAAATCTTTCAAGATCTGTAAAACTATCTTTTCTGACTTTAAATCCAAAGAGCCTGTCGGTTCATCAGCTAGAATAACTTTAGGATTCTTAACAAGGGCACGTGCTATAGCAACTCTTTGTTTTTCTCCTCCTGATAATATAGAACACTTAGTCTTCAAATATTTTTTTATTCCTAATTTCTGACTTACATCAGATATATAATCATTGATTTCGTCTGCATCAAATTTTGTATTTCTAATTGCAAGCATTATATTTTCCTTTGCCGTTAGTTCATTTATAACGGCATAATCCTGCACTATAATCCCTATATTTCTACTCCTGAAATCATCTCTTTGCCTTGAAGTATATTCTGATATATCATTTAAGTTAAAATAATATTTTCCCGAATCTATTGTCTGAAAACCTGCAATAATATTTAGCAGCGTTGTCTTTCCGGCGCCACTTCTTCCTGTTACCGCAAGCATCTGTCCAGCCTCAATGGATAATGATATATCATTTAAGACAGTATTTTTTTTATTTTTTTCAACATTATATGATTTCGTTATATTCTTAAGTTCAATCATTTACATCACCATGTATTATCCTTTCTACTGGGTTTTTTTTAAAAAATATAAACATAGCAATCATTGATAGTAAACATACCGTTATTAGCATACATATATCAAGCAAATCCATAATCCCCGAAATATCAGTCCAATACTCATAGTTTATAAATAGTAAAAATAATATAGGAATTACAACTATTCCCAGTATTTTACAATATATGTTCTTCTTTAAATCTAATAATCTATATCCCGATATAATATATACCCTAAACCTATATCTCGATGAATTGAGTATTATCAAAATATAGACTATTACAGAAATAAAAATATATGTACACATCAAAATTAGCATTCCCATTAAATTATTAGAATTTTCATATAACAACAGTTTTAATGCATTTGTTTCTAATGTTGAATAATTTAGTATATTTATGTCAAAAATATTGTATTTTATTCTGAGCCTCTCGAAATCAACCATAAATTCTTGAAACGAATAATTATCAGAGAGTTTAACAACGCCATTTATTTTTTGCATATACAAAAAACCTTGATATATAAGATCGCTATAATCACATGGTTCCTGCTGAATTGTCAATGCGGGAGCTATTATGTATCTGTCTAAATAAACCAAATTATCATTTACCCATATAGATGTGTCCTTGTTCATTATACCTATCACTTTGTAATGACCAAAAACATCCGTTGACAATGTCACATCCATAGTATCGCCAATATTATAATAATCCCTATATTCATACCCTAATATTACAGGTATTTCTTCATAATTTTCCTGAACAAAATCAGATTTTTTTAAGTCATCTCCTTCTATAATTTTTTCGCACAAATTGTTATTATGCCACGAATTATAGTTTAACAATATTTGTTTAATTTCATCCGATTCAAATTGTTCTTCATATCCATAACGAAATATTTCTGTTGCTTTAAATTCATCAACCTCTACCGGTTGTTCAATTTCTTCATAATATTCTATTAAGCTATTATTTCCTAGTTCATTATAAAAATCTTTCAGATGAACTACTTTTTCATAATCTTTTACAAAGGATGAAACAGATTCCTCCATGTCAACAAGCCGATATGTATCTTCACTATCATTAACCGGAAACAATTCAAAATAAGAATCATAAACATTGCTAAATAATATATTTACGCAAACAAGATTCAGCAAAATATATAATATCATGATAATATAAATTGTATTTTCTTTTTTCACTATCAGTTGCTCCTCTTTGTTTTGAATTTAAAGATTGTCAGAGTAAATATTACCAACAGCAACCACACACACATTGAAACTATCAGTGATGATTTAATAAAATCCGCATTTACATAGTATTTATTAATTCGTATTGTGTATATACTTTCCCCAATCAACATAAATACTGTATACATCATTATTTCTTTTGCCGGCAACTTTAAATAATATAAATTTCTCTTATATCCCAGAATATTAAACACATTTATGTATTGGTCATAATATGAGGATTTTAATATCAGCACAAGTAGAATCGAAATTAATACACTAATCATTATAACAATAGATATATTGCTATAAATATATGAGCTTGACCAAATTCTTGAAATTCCGGTATATGGAATGTCCCATATTACCATTTCACTATTCGAATATGTTGCTTGTATCTTTTCAACTATTTCATCATGATTTCCACCAAAAACTATATCTGTTTTTATCGGAGCCTGTTCATATACATTTAATAAATTAAAAAATATCATATTATCTAACACTGTATCAATATCATATCCAAGTATTCCAATAACCTTATACTCATGATTCTGAAATTCCAAAACAAAGCTATTATCCACTTTTTTTAATTTTTTTTGCAAATTTTTCCCTACAATAACGGCATTATTGTTTTTATCAAAATCCTTATTTTCAAAAAATCGCCCCCATATAACAGGTAAATGGTACCTATAGTCAGTAGAAAAATATATAGCTCTCATATTACTCCCCAATTCTTTTGATACAAATAAACCATTAGATATTGTTTTCATGTCATTTAATGAAATGTATTCTAATTGCGAACAATATACTACGTCTTCCTTATACATATCATTACTCAGTAATTCTATTGTCCTGCTTCTATAAATTGATTTAATAGAAAACATTGTCACAAATCCTAGTATAAAAATCAAAATTAAAACTAATGCATTATGCTTAAAAATATTTTTATTCATTTCTCTCCTACTCAAAAAGCCAAAAGTATTAAAGACTTTTGGCTTTTAATTCAGTATTACAACTATAAAATTCCCCAAAATGAACGCATTGAAAAATCCCAATCCAAAGCATATAATCTTTCTTTAGCCGTTCTCGCTGTAGCTGTTCCTGTTTGTACCTGTACTTGATTGCTATCTTCAAGAATTTTACCAGTTATTGTTTTAATTATTCTACATCTTGAAAAATGTGCCGCCTTGTACTTCGTTTGTGAACAAGCATACCACGCACTTGAGCCAGAATTAGGTGATATCTTGGCTGCCCTATGTTTTAATGTTCCATCAGCTTCTTTATGTTCCTGCCATGATGCATAACTCAACTGCTCTGATTCACTTGCCGCTGCATACGTAGCAACTTTCATATCATCTTTCCACACATATTCATGGGTCAAATTGTCTTTATCCCCATATTCGTATTCTGCCTCTACACTTTGTGGTATAATAGTACCTCCATTCAAAAGATTTTTATCATCAATCTCATCAGCCATAACATACGATCTTCCTGCTACACATAACGTTGCAATTGTAAGTAAACATAATATTCTCTTCATTACTATATTCTCCTCGTATTATATAGTAGTAGTTTTTATAGACCCTCTCCAAGGTCTTTACAACTA